>Ga0099824_1000445_pt1 | contig 48404 bp, 34 predicted proteins | sample SiratrowhiteBW_FD_76837 | JGI IMG/M metagenome (GOLD analysis project Ga0099824, IMG submission 76837) | Root nodule microbial communities of legume samples collected from California, USA - Siratro white BW | ecosystem: Host-associated > Plants > Roots > Nodule | place: USA: California... | reverse complement strand
TTAAAAAAAATATATTTTTATTTGTTGTTATTTGCATTCTATTTCTGTTTTTTGGGAAAAATAAATATTTCTAAAAATCACACTCTTTTATTTTACTTGTTTAATTAAAGGTACCGCCTTAGGACGGGCGTTGTGGGGTGCTAGTACCTTCCTCACACGTAACCGACTCCCGGACTCTAAATCCGGTTTTGCAAACTTGCCTTATCTAATTTTTTTTGGTTTTCCATAGTTTTTCCTTCAATAAATTATGGTGGCGACTCCATTATTTTTCTAAAAAAAAGAAATTATTTTTGGACAGCCCCGTCGTGATCCCGATTGCGACACATACCATCCATAAACACCCATTCAATTTAATTCATATTCATTAAAATCAAATTTAATAAAACAAGTAATACAATATTTTTTTAAAAATTTCTAACTAGCTTTTCTTACTAAATATCATCATTTTAAATAAATTTTATTTCAAATTGACATAAAAAACATAAAATTAGTTTCACTTACTAGATATCATGATTTTTAATAAATTTTTATTTCAAACTAGCATAAAAAACATAAAATATATAAAGCAAAAATACTTAATAAAGTTTCAAAATCCTAAAATCACAAGTAACCTAACTCTCAAGAATCTCATTGAACACTCTTTTTTAATCAATACCAAAAATCTAGAAATGATATATGATAGATAAAAAAAAACATAATTTTAGAGAGAATGAAAAAAAAAGAATAATATTAAAGAAAGAGTTGATAATTTTTATAAAAGAAAAATAAAATATCTTGATAGTTGTTATTATAAAAATAAAAATTAAATAATTTTCCTATTTTTCTTATAATTATTTTTTATTCCAAAACTATTCATTAAGATATTATATTATATATATAATATTTAAATATTTAAGAAATTTTGAAGTTAATTAACATAAATCTTTATTAAAAATATTAAATTTAATTATTTATTTTTATTAATATTACCAAATTAAAAGATTTAGAAAATCATCATTTTAATTTACGAGAAGATAACGTCTTGTCGTATCTATGGAAAATTTTAAATAGAGTTTACTATACTGCATTACTTTTGATCAATCACACTATAATTTTCTTATAGGATATGATTTTATAAAATGGACATTTTTCAAATTTTACTTTTAATTTTCTAACTTAAATTAATAAAATTTATATTTTACATTTTTAAGCCTAAAATCTTTTATACAACTCAATTTTGTTTTAGGAATTTAATGACGTAATCAATGAGTTTCCTCAAATCCTGTCTTAGAGACTTTGTATTGGAATGAATAAAATCAAACACGCGTTTCTGACCAAGGTGTAAAAGTACATTAATTATTTTCATATATTATATCCTTTTTTTTTTTTAAAAAAGACGAAGCAGTCTCACACGTGGTTGTACCTCAGTACCGTACACTCTGTAACACAGTGTCACATTTGCAAAACACACTACAATGATACTTTTTAAAGTGTATTATTTTAAAATAAGATTTTGTACTATTTTTTTAGTTGGTTCTGCTGAAATAGATTTTTTCTAATCTTAGTTTATTTTTGTTTTAATAGTAAATTTTATTTTAGGTTTAACATTTTTTTGATATTTTTATCACAGAAAAATGATTGTATCATTTAATAGAAAAAATAAATTAAAAATAATAGTGAAAAATACTATCAAATCTTTATTTTTAGATTTTAGATTTCAGATTCTATTTATAATTTAAGTTTTACAGTATGAAAGTATTAAGTTATTTTAAAAAATTTTAGTACTTTTTATATGAAATTTTATGATATTTATTTTAACTAAGATGTTATAAAAAACAGATTTTGCTTCTCAAAATATGTTGCAAGCTCTTATAAATACACCCCTCTTCCTCCCTTTTTCTCTCACCCCCTCCCATCCACCACCGCCGGCACCACCCGAAGCATTCTTCACGCGCCGCCGCATTCATTTCCCCGGAGACCTATTCTTTGCATGGCAGTGAGCTTTCTGGCGCGCGATGTATCGGACCTCTGCCTTGGGAAGCCGCCGCTGAGGTCGCTGTCCACCGCCGCCACCGTCGCCGACGCCTTGGCTGCTCTGAAAAACTCCGACGAGAGTTTCATCAGCGTGTGGCTCTGCTGTGAGCACGAGAAGGAGAAGGAACAGTGCAGATGTGTAGGGAAAGTGTGCATGGTTGATGTTATCTGCTACCTTTGCAAAGAGGACAATCTCTTGTCTCCTTCTTCTGCTCTTAACCAACCCATTTCTGTGATTCTCCCTAAGGATTGCTCTCTCGTTGTGCATCTCCAACCTTCTTCTAGGTGCTCCCCTTTTTCCCTTTCCATTTTCAACAAACATTCAACATAAATATGAACACACTTTGTTACCATTATTCTTTCAATCAATTTTGTTAATGTAAGATTTCTTAAGTAAAATACTCTAAAATCCGAAGATTCTTTAAGAGGTTTTGCCAAATTGTGTTTTTTTGGTGTTTACCACATTTTTTTAGGTTTTAAATTGTTTGTAGCTTCGCCTTTTTACTTTGATATTGTGGGAAATGTACTGAAAATTTGGCTGCTGTTGTCACAATTGTGATTCTGAATGAACAGTTCAATATGTTGTGGTAAAATTTGCAGTATTAAGCTAATTTTTGAAGTCATATTTTTATTATAAAATAGAGGTTTGAAAGAATAAATGGTGTGATTGTGATATTTGATCATGTGATATTTCCCCCCTATAGTGAAGATCTCTTATTCTCCCTTTCTTTGTAAGAGTGTATATTTTTTTGTCATTGAATCACATAAATTACTTAATAAAATGGATGCAAGTTTTGTTTTATAAGGGAAAGTAATGTTTGAGGAATAAAATGTGAGGATGATTCCTTTGGCGTGTTGGATTAGTAAGTCAAGGTCAGAGTGAAAGGTGTTTGGATGATTTGATCATGTGATCTTAATCTGATTCGTACACCGGTTGTTTAAAAAAATCGAGATTTGGAATCTTCGAGACATTAGTAGAGTTGAGAAGAAAACTTGGACAAACCAAAACAAATCAATAAGGCAAGGTTGAGTGGTTTTATTTTTAATTTTATTTTTATTTTTGATTGTAGTTTAACTTTTTTTAATTATAGCCTCTCTTGAATCTGTTTTTTTTATTGGGTGGAGTTAAACTTTGTTTCTTCCTGGTGTTTTAGTGTGTAGTGCAGATGAAGAGCTAGGTGAATTAACCCTTCTTGATCTTTGTTGTTTTGATTTTTCAGCTTGTTGGAAGCTATTGATCTTATACTGCAAGGGGCACAGAATCTTGTGGTGCCAATATTGCCAACAAAGAGGAGTGGAGTTTCGAGAAGGAAACAGCATCTGAAGGCATCACCAACTATTCACAGCCACAACGGTGGTGAATTCTGCTGGTTGACTCAAGAGGATGTGATTCGATTCCTTCTTGGTTCCATTGGGGTCTTCACTCCACTTCCTGCACTGTCTCTTGACTCTCTTGGGATCATCAGCTCTGATGTGCTTGCCATTGACTACTTCTCCCCTGCATCTTCAGCAGTGGGAGCCATCTCAAAGTCCCTCACCCAACAAACTTCTGTTGCCATTGTGGACAGTGATGGAACTTTCATTGGGGAGATATCACCCTTCACCCTTGCTTCTTGTGATGAGACGGTTGCGGCCGCCATTGCCACCTTGTCTGCAGGGGACTTGATGGCCTACATTGATTGTGGAGGCCCTCCTGAGGATCTTGTGAGTGTGGTAAAGGCTAGGTTGAAGGAGAAGAATTTGGAGAACATGCTGCAAGAATTCACAATTTTGTCATCTTGTGAGAGTTTACAGTCTGCATTTTCCTCTTCCTCTGATGAGGAGTCACCAACAAGAACAATGACTAGGTCTGGAAGGTACTCAAGGTCTTCTAGCTATTCAGCCAGGATGGTGAGGAAAGCAGAGGCTATAGTTTGTCATCCCAAGAGCTCGCTTATTGCTGTGATGATCCAGGCCATTGCTCATAGAGTGAACTACTTGTGGGTTATTGAGGATGATTGTAGCTTAGTCGGCATTGTCACTTTTTCTAACATGTTGAAGGTGTTCAGAGAACATTTAGAGACCATGTAGATTGCTAGGATTCTGTGGTGAGGTTTTGGCTTTGGCATGAACCAAGGTCAATGAACATGGCCCTTCTGTTGTTATGAGTATTGCAATGTGGCCCGGGAGGTTTGGTTTTTGTTGTACTTTTGTTTCAGTGTGCTTCCCCTTCTAATAAAACTCCCTTCAATGCAATTCTTTGTAGAGGACCAGTTTTTCCTGCCTTAGTTTTCCTGAGAGTACTTAAAGTGTTCCCTTCTTCAATGAAACATTTTCTTCTGCAACGAGATTTGTGTATCAATTTGCTTTAGATGTTGTGTTTGAAAAGGTTTGCTTTCATCAGTTTATTAGGTAACTACAACTTCTCTTAACAATGATGTTTTCTGATAATGCATATTTATGGTCTGCTTTTTAAGGTTCCTACTGTCACAAGAGATAAATGACACCCACAATTTCTTTTAAGGGAAGTACCTTATGCAAAGTGAGCAAATCACCTTCAAGTCAAATAATTCTAAATTTGAATAATTTTGGAATTGACTGAAACTAATGAAGAACCAAGTTTATAGTAGAGGTGGCCCTACGACAGATTGTGAAAGTCTGTATGCTCATACAAAATTGTTGACCATTACAGATATGGACAGTTGGACACCATTGGAATATCTGTGAAGTACTTGATTATAGTGCATGGCCGGGGGAAATCTGAAATCATTGCTATCTTTTAGTGACAAATGAATGTGGTTTGTTCACAGAGAACACAGAACACAAGAGACACATTTTCTTGTACCACTTTAGTTTTAGAAACTGCAAGATGGGCTGAGATATTTATTTTTACTAAAATACTTTTGAAGATATTAGACAGTTTAATATATTATATGAAGCAAGAGTGTTGATATGTCGGAGACGTGTCAGACACAGCCCTTGCAGATATATGGATATCTGGTATGGGATCTTATCTTTTTTGTTTTTATCAGCTGAGGCAGTGGGGTTCTACACGATAACAACAGTTCATTTTTAAGAATAGAAGACAATTAAATCCGGGGTATTTTTAACGTTGTTCTTTTGGACTTCAAAATACTTTTCTAACCCAGGCATAAGTATTATAAAGTTAACTAATTTATTATAATACATGATAATGTATTTTTAAATGATAAAGTAAGAACATTTTCTATTTACATATAATAAAAATTCAGTGACAATGTTTCAATTGTAATTTTCACTCATGTCAATACCTGACTAGATTGATTTATTAGGAACTTTTAATAACTTCCTGAAAGCTTTAAAACATTTTATATTATAAACTAACCAAGTACGAGCATCTACCATCTTTTATAACAATTCATGTATGTTCAAAAAGTTTGAATTTTAATTTTGACCAGTTGTCGACTCAGGAGTCTTGTTACGGGTAAAGATAATGCGGGTCATAGATAATAATATATTGAGATTTTCACAATAATAAAAAAAAATAATCTATTAAGATTTTCGTAATTAAATAAATAATCAAATATTTTAAATAATTAATATTTAAATTCTTAATATCTGGTAGAAGAGATATGTAAACTATTTAAATTCTTAATATCATTTAGATTAGATAGGTAAACTATTAGAATCTGTTATATAATTTGAGTATAATTTTGATACTACAATAAGTTATTTTTTAAGAAAAGAGAATCCAGGTCTATCATGAGATAAATGATAGAGAGCTATAAAAATCTCTATGGTTGGAATAAATTTCTATGGACGAACTATATTTTTTTCATTTTATTAAAATAATGGTTTTTTCGAATGCAAATTAAAAATGAACACAAAGGACTGAAAAACTCATAAATTGTAAAAATGATAAAAACAAACCAAATGAATTACATTATAACTGTATACGAGAACACTTGGGGAAATTAGATCCAATAGTTTCTGGCCATAAGATGATAGAGGTGTTGGGAGACTCACCTAAAAGATTTTTAACATGGCTAAACCTCACCAAGTAATTTTTGTCCCAGTACAAATACTCAACTAGTCTAAATGCAACAATAAATCCAATAGTTTGTCCATTTGAAGAACTACAAACACAATTCATTATTTCATGAATAATATGAAAGCCAGCAAAATAGAAAATGAGTTCCAGAATTGCATAGCAAAACAAAATCACACCCTTTAGGGTAATGAAAATGAAGACAATGTTGTGCCATTTATTATTATTTTAAAAAACTATAACATAATGCAATATAGAACAGTAAGCTATAACAGTAGTGATGAATATGACACTAGAGAAGTCAGGTATCTGATGTATCAGACACACACATAAGAGGTGATTGCTTTTGGAGCCTTACATGCTTTCTACATCTTCAGATGCCTCTCTGTTGAAAATTTGAGTTGGCTCAAGGCAGCTTCTTAATGTGTCGTGACCAAGTTGTGCTCTTTCATTATCTCCAAAGCCAAATATCTTTCCCCTGCTAGTGATCACCACAGTGTGGTACAAGCCAGTGCTAATTTGAGAAACATGGTGAGATTTCAAGGTATCTAAGATTCGAGGTTTCAATACTTTATCTAAAACCCTTCTATCCAGGAATCCGAGGCTGCCAAATCCCATGGAGCCAAAGCCATAGACTGAACCAGAATCAACTAGCACAAATGTTTTCCTCTTCCTTGCACAGACCTACAAGTAACAAATAAACATAAGCCCTTACACTACGAATATGATAGGACTATGCATGCAGTGTCAAGTCTCATCATCACAACTAAGACTTGATCTAGAAAGATAAAATTGCAAATGCTGTAAACCATTGATCTCAACAAAAATTGACCTAGAATATGGGAATATAATAATACCTGAACAGCCAGTTCATTCTTAAGACTTGTCAACAACTCTGGAGTTGTCTTCTCAATCTCATCGCCATGGCCTAAAGCACCACAGTATCCCTTGCCCCATGTATATACCTGGACCATTAATAACAAATTCTGAGTAATTCTCTCAAGTTCATAAATAATGAAAACCAAGAATAACAAATAAAACTGGAAATATATGTTGCCCTATGAAACTCACAAATCCATTTGAGTCAAGGGCCACTGCATGCTCATCCCCAGCAGATACACGGACAATATGAATACCTTTCCGTCTGAATTTCTGTACAACACGTGGTTGAAACTCATTGTGTTGCTCACCATGGCCAAGACAGAAATTTGCTCCTGACCCAAAGGAGTACACTGTTCCATTTTCTGTTACGGATAAGATATAGCTTGGTCCTGCAGCAATCTGAACAACAGATCCAAGAACTTCAATCATTTTGGGGGTTGGCCTGTCCTGAGTGTCACCATGACCAAGTTGGCCATGTGTGTTGGTTCCACATGTATAAACATGACCTTGTCTGGTGAGGAAGACTGTGAAATTAAGCCCCGCCGCAACCTGAGACATTCAAGCACTTCTCAATACCTTTTAATGGGGACCTTACAAAAATAAACATCATGGAGAAATAATAAAATTGAGAATTAAAGAGTTAGTAGTGAATGGACATCCAACGAATGGCTAGAAAACAGCACACCATACCAAACTGGTGGAACATCTTATGTGCCTACCGGCATGGACAGTTGTCGGGACTCAATATAATGTCCAACTTGAAACAACACACAATGTCTCAAATATATGACAAAACACTTTTATGAAAGAAATAAGAACCACAATAAACTAACTTGGTTTGAAACTAAAATTACTGCAGATTTCACAGAAAAACTGGATTGCACGTCTTGAAGTAACTTTAAACTCAGCCAACAACTAGTCAATCCATGAGATTACTAATAAACAATAGGATACCGACATTATTTTCAACTCAGCAACTATCATCTCTAAATAATACGATGAAGATTTGCAAACCTGTTTGCAAGGAATCCCCTTAAGGGATTCAACAAGACGTGGCCTGAAAATTGGTCGGCTAGTATCTCTGTGCCCACAGCAAGAAGATGAATTATCTCCACATGTGAATACCTGCATCAGTCAAAGTCGAAATTGCTTGTTTATGATGGAAAAGATTATTAATCATTTTACAATCTCATACCATGTTTCAATCCCAGGAAAAGACAGCAACAATGGATCTGAATTTTCAATACGGAGCATGCAGACAAATTCTTTAGACCCAGCCTTATATTCAGAGCTGCTAAGAATTATAAGAATTTTGTAGCTAAGTTTTACTATTTAAGGAACACCTACACACAAACACTGATGAGTGCAAGTATCGCATACATCATTTCCTAATATTTGCATTATCTCCCCAGTAAATGAAGACCAGATGAAGAAAACGTCATAACAGAAGGATAAATGTTAGAATACAACGTTTACCATGATGTAGCTCGAGTAAGAGATATTAGAAATAGTTTAACTACTTGTTATTACCTTTCTTTTAACAATTTTCATTACAAAGTCCAATCCATTCCAGTTGTCCCAGATAGTCAGACCCAAAACCAGAACAAAAAAAAAATGATAGGTAGGCATAATTTTGGGCCATGCGACCAGGTATCGCCATCTCCCATACCAGCAGATGAAGGAGCGGAGCAAGAAGGGGTTATGCTAGGAGTGTGGTAGACCTTACCACCACTTCTTCTCTAGGTAGCGTCTTTTGGTTTACCTATTTGCAAGACACCGTCGAACCAACCACCACACATGCTCTATTTTCATTTCTCTCCTCTTCTTTGGCTTCTTTATCCTCTGTTTTTCTGATTTTTCCTTTTTCTATTCTTCAAACAAGCACGGATTATACTGTATTAGTGTACTGTTTCTATATTTTTTAGTGATTATATATCTAACGTATTTTATGTTTCTGTATTTATTATATTATAAACGGTATTTTATGTTGTTTCTATATATTTTTTTATCATATTTATACGATTATATATACATTATACACACACTACAGAGGGGTGATTTTATAATGTATCAATTTATTTGTTTGGTTCTAGAGATGAATACTGCTACTATTCCAGCAACAAAACAAGAGGATAAAATCAGACCTCTATGGAAATATTTTTTAGAAGTAAGAAAGGTTCCTAGCAGTGGAAATTTCGAAATTAAGTGCAATTTATGTGAACTTGCATTCAATGCATCTTATACTAAAAAAAGTCTCAACAACAAGAGTTAGAGTTTGTTCAAAAGTCTCGACAACCAGACGTATTTTGCTTAAGAAGTTGGACAATAAAGTATAATTGAAAATGTAGAAGTCAAAGAAAATGTGTCTCTTTGCCTCCGTCTCTAATGAAGACAAAGTCATAAACATTGGATCTAATCCCAAAAAGTAACATCCTTTGGAAGCTACTTTCAATGTGCAAGGCACAAATACTCTTGATTGTTAAATTGCAAGATGTTTTAGTTTTACTCTTCAAGACTACCATTTCATCTAGCATAGAATCCTTAGTTTACAATAGCATTTTTTATGCTTCCAATGTTTTTAATCTTAGTAGATATGTATCTCCAGTCTCCAATAAAAGTTGAGAACTACCTTGCTTTCAAAAGAAAGAAACCATGTAGAGAACCTTCAGCAGACAATAAAAAAAATCATGGAGTCAAAAGGGAGTGACCATCAGTAGCCACGGGCAGAGTGATCTTCAAAGAAGACCTTTGATCAATTTCATGGTTGTCACTAAGGGTGGACCAAGTTTTTATGGGCATTGAATTGCTCTAGTGAGATAAAAAAAACAAAAACTTCATTGCTAAACACATGAGAAATGTAATTATGGCGGTTGGACCAGCAAATGTGACGCAAACTATAAGTGACAATGCAATTATTTGCTACGCAACAAGTTTGCTAATAAAGGCAGAGTTTCCTTCCATCTATTGAACTCTTGTGTTGTATTGAAAAAATAGTGTTGCATGCCAACAATGTTCTTGGATCACACAAATTGTAGATGATGTGACTTATATCGGAAACTTCATCTTGGGGGCACTCTGTGAGATTGCTAATGTTCAACGCTGCAACTCATTACAGCTGGTTTCTGTTGTTCCTACAAAATTTGCTTTAAGCATAGTAATACTCAAGAGGTTTAGAAGCTTGATAAACCCTGAGCATCTACAATTTTGTTCATGTTAAACGTTTGATGAACGTGTAACAATTTTGTTTAAAATAGTTTTACTGTCCAAAGACAATTTCCCAACCTCAGACTTGAGGACAAGTCTGCTGCTCAAGAAGGGAGTATTGATAGGGCCTCGGACAGAGGAAAGGCCCAGTTGAATAGGTCCAAAGTGTAGAAAGTTTATGCGAGGAATAGGAAATCTGTTGTAGGACAAAAATATCTTTCTGAGTGAGGAATTGAGCTCTGTGGGTAGATGAGATTTCTCTACTGCATTTTTACATCAGTATCATCAATAATACATATTATTCATCCATTCTCATTCACTTTACGGCTATATCGTGTGAATTTCCTTTCTGGTTTGCATCAAATCATTTAATAATTACTGCAAAAGGGAAGCTTGGAAGCAAGCTTGGTAAGTAATTAAATTTAAAGATTTCAATCAGTACATCTATTAAACCCAATTCATAAAAAAATCTTCATGGCATTCTCTAAGCGAGTATAAGAATCTAAGATGATTCATCTCATCCCATTTGTAAAGTAGAAGCCAGTACTCAGACTTGGAACTTCAACAAGTGTATCTATTAGGCTTACTCTCACTTCACCTACTCATTCTTCATTCTTTGGAGAACAAACAATATATTAAAGGAAGACGGACGGAATAAAGAATATAGTTTTGAATCCATCTTAATGGTTCGCCCTTTCTTGACTTTAATAATTCCACTAACTAATGTTATCCTCGTCCCAAGATTAAAATCTTCATTCATTTTTCCTATGATTCTTCTTTACTATAAATCTCATGTAGTCATTTTCATTTTAGCTAACAGACATGAGAAGAGAAATAATTCTTAGTTCCAAAGGTGAATTTATGCTAGATAATGTGTACTTAAAAAGAAGACAGTAAAATTAGCATCTTCCTTTAAAGAAAAATTACATAAAAGCTCTCCTCATGAAACTGTGACCCAAAAGTCAAAACAGAACATTAAATGCAGAGTATCTTGCACTCAAAAATCAAGATCCAAGAATGAATAATTTGGAGTAGCTGATGTCCCTCTCTGGTCTGCTAGTACAAAGTGACACTGAACAAGCTCATGAATACAAGCAACGGAATGGAAAAGAGTCAAACAAAAGAAAATTTATGATATCCCATTCCCATCTTCAAGCAAAAATCTTCGACAAGTTTATTTCTTTGACCTTACATTTTTAAGTCCAAACCCCACAATGATTTTAATTATATCACGCAAATGATCCCATCACTCTGCAAAAGCCTTTTGAGCTTGATGCATGGATAGAGAAGGAACCTATCTAAACCTTAGGTCATGAATAAGTGGATGGTGGGTATCAAGATCTTAAACACTTAATTCGTTCAGAGGTTATACAAACATTTATCACATAAGCTTAAAATGTTAGTGCAAGCCTAATAATGAATGGTGTATAATATCTGAGAGCCATAGAGGGATATAGTTTGTTCCAGACCAATGACTTGCTCATGAGTCATATAGCTAACTGAATAAAGGTTAAGCAACCACTAACCTCTCCAGATTGCAAGACAAAAGCTGCATGATTAAAGGAGGCTGAAACGTGAACCACACGTGCCAAAGGTGGGAAATCAATCCGGGTAAACGCTGTACACTGTGTTGTTTCAGGCCCTTGACCAAGTACTCCACATAAACCAGAACCACAGGAATACACAGAAGAATTGCTGATCAACAAGGTGTGATACTTTCCAGTTGTTATTTGCATCTGCCAATAAAATGTTTTTCATCATTATTTACTATTCCACCAGTTTTCCTTCAAAAGGACAGTAACAAGACTATAAATGAAGTGAAAAAAAAAAAGGTATCCAAATTATGATAATTGTTCTTTACAAATCACAATAATGAAAATTGTCCGTAAAATGTTTACAGTAGTTAAAAAGCATTATAATGTCTATCGATGCCATGAGATGTATTTTCATAACATTGAAAACTCTAACTCATTCATTTTCTTTGTTTTAATTGTTCACAAATGCTTTATTGCATTTCATTACAATAGTGACATTGAATAAAAAGGGGGGTGAGAGCAAACCATGCAATGTCAACACTTACACTTCAAAAGCAATAAGAAAATATCTCCACCCTTGAGAAACACATTTCTTATTTTATCAAAAGAAAAAGGAAAAAAAGAACACATAGGGCACCTAATAATTCACGCAGGAAATACTTTTTTTTCTTTTTTACCAAAAGCAGACAAAAGTAATTATTTGATATAATGAAATAGTACATTGCCTGATGATGTCTCGACCATCTGAGAGGATTGTTCCACAGACTGCAAGAACCTCAAAACTCGCTTCCAATTTCCTCCACATCTGTCGTACAACTCCCTCTGACAAACCAGACCCATCCTAGCATATGTAACATTGGAGGCACACAATTGAAATGCAGCAAAGTCAATCAAGGACTTAAACTTGAAAGGGTACAAGCCATGACTACCACCAAAAGTTTTGGAAGTCAATTCTAAGCAAACCAGGTCCATTGCACTGAGCCTACCCGAGCACAGAATTTCTAAAACCAAATGTGATGGCAATTCCTCAATGGAAAAATGTCTACAACGCTCTCCCATTTCTCAAAATTCGCTCTTTCTCTTTCTTACTCCTCACCAAAGAAAACTAGACGTGATTCAAAGAACCGGCAGAAGGAGTCACAGTGACAACAACCAGCAACTCCCCTCTGGATCAAATTTTGAGACGAAATCTCAGGCAATTGAAGCAGCATATGAAGAACACGTCAGAGGGGAGAAAAACATGGGAAATTGAGTAGGAGAAAGGAGGTCTAGAGGATAGATAATTAGCCGGTGATGATTGAAAAAATGGTTGGAAATAAAACATCAGAAGAGAACTAGTCACACCCCCACAAAAATCACCGTGCAATACTGAAGATCAAATTGGACCTTCTTCACATGCAAATTTACATCCAAAACAGAAAAAAGCAAACACACACAATTGTGAAAAAATACTATTGAACTTCTGCAACCAACCAAACACCAACTAGATCAAATTTAAATCAGCAAACACTGATCTAGCGGACTGAGCACGTAACCGGTGAAAACAAATTGAGAAAGAAAAAGATGGGTGTTTGAGATCAGAACGGAAGAAGGTGGATTGAACGAAATAGGAAAAGAAAGGAAGTGGTGAGGGCGTGCCCAGAAGAGAAAAAAAGCGAAAGGAAGTAACTTTTTGAGAAAAATGGAAAGGGGAGCGTGTTTGGGAGGGAATAAGTGAAGAGGGTAGTGATTGATTGGTTTGGTGAAAAGGAGAAAAAAGTTAGTTAGGGTTTCGCATATAGGGATTATTTTCGCTGCTATTTATCTCCTAGTTGCTGGGCCTAGCTAGCTTAGGCTTTCTCTGTGTTGAATCGTTTTGTGAGTGTGAGAGAGAAAAATTGCAAAGAGAGAGAGATAGAGAAATTGAGGAATTTCATGGCAGTGGTTATCTTCTGTTTGTTATGAAAGCATGAAAATGAAAAGTGAAGAAAAAAACAGGGTGTTGTTTTGGTGGTACCTGCTGCTTAGATTCCATCTATGTTTTGTCGTCTAGGTTCTTTACACGTGGCACTTTTCTACAGTGACACGTCAGCAACTGGTGTGTTTCGTGAGTAGGGTTAGAAGAGTACTACCAACCCATTAATGGGTTTAAGTAATTTGCAATCTTTGATGGACAGAGAAATGAATAATCCATTATTTGGTTTTTGAATAATCACTTTATTATCTTATTAAATAGAGAAATTGTGATGTATAATAGGTTGTTAATTATTGAATTTTTTTCTTAAATTAGTCTCTCAATACAAGTAAAATATATCAATAATATTTTAGGACTATGTTATTTTTAAGGAGTTAAATTGATGTTCTATTTAAAAAACTATTACATGATTTAATTTTACATTTTATTAATCTTCACGTGACTTGGAATTATTTTTAATTTATGTTTTCTTAATAACGTGACGTGTAAAAATATTCTTTTTTCAAAAATACGCTGAGACTCATCACTTCCTTTTTTATTTAATTGCTTTTCATAATTTTGTTAATTAAATAAAGAAACATTGTGGTTAAAAAGATTAATATAATAACAAAATTAAAGAGGTCATGTAATAAAGAGACAAAGATATTTCATTGAAAAACGATGAAGTGGGTTCATAAAGAATGCATTAAAAAAATGATTTACAATCTTTTGGTTAGTGCTTATTTTCTGTTGTGCAATAAAGTAAAAGGATCATGGTGCATTCCATATAAGATCCCAAACTAAGAATTCACGAAATGATTTTATTAAAGAAGTATAAAATAGAATGTTTTACATTTAATTTTAAAAACAATTTAGCTAAAATTATTAAGTTGCTTAATATTTTCTATATTTCATTTTTATTAAATGTATTTTAGTGTTTGTTAAAATTAAGAAAAATAATAGTTGTTGAATTTAATCAGGGAAAACATTTAGTTACTTTTATATGAAAAAAAACCCCTCCTACATAAAATCTTAAAAAAAAATCACCTTAAAAGAAATTTATTTAAGTTCATGGCAGACGATAATAGAACTGAAAACCATGTTTTTATGTTTGATTTCCTTAGTTGCAGAAGTTAATTAGTTCTTGTATAGATTGATATTGGAAAATTAGCAGTTTTTTTATAACTTTAATCTTCACATGTTATCATTCCTATAATAAAAAATTGATCCTTCCCCCAACCACTCCCACATTAAACTGATTTTAAAATGAACATAAAACTCATTTTAAAAGCAAGATCAGATACGTTTTTAGAAGTAATATGGACAAACTAGGAAGCTTCTGGAAAGGCCAAGAATTCTTAAATGGAGAATAAATTCAAAACATTACTTTAGATCTTTTTGTGTACAAACCTTGATCAAATTATTTATATTCATTTTACCTCCAATACTTTGAGACAATTTTTTTTTGTTATATTAAAAATATAACACATAATTAACATATAAATGAATATCATATAAGATATTAGCAAACCATATAAGAGCAAACAAACAAAATCATATCATTAAATACATATAATTAACTCTAATTTAATGGCCAAATTTGTGGTTAGATAAGATCTCAGGTTCAGAAACTGATACTGGGGATCTTAAATTTATAATTTGTGGCCAAATTATAAAACCAAACCATTATGATTAAGTAGGTAGAACTACTCTTATACTTTCCAAAGCTTTTGTCTCACAAATTCATTTCATGGCCAAAACAATCATATTCAAAAAAATAGTGATAGGTTGTGATGTTTGAACAGAACCTACAATGAAGCTATTTAACAAAATCAAAGAAAAAAATCATAATTAAAATAGCATTGGAGATATTATTGTATTCAGAAGCTATTTGAAAATATTATTAAAATTTGAAAATGGAGTTGTTGACATTAAAGGGGACAAAATAATGAAAGAAAGTCACATGCCCCATCTGCATGATATATAATGCTAAATGTGAGAATTATTTAGGTAACATCACTTTTTTCTAATGCCACACCTCAAAGCCACAAATTGTCCATATGCAACCAGCTATATGCTACCTAACATTTTTTTTCAAATTTTAAAACAGATTGCATTACGAATTTGAATTTCAAACCTTTCACTCTTCCAATTCAATTATATTAAATACAACTTTATTTCTTTTTTTTAAATTAATGTAAAATTTGAATTTCAAACCTTTCACTCTTCCAATTCAATTATATTAAATACACTTTTTTTAAAATGAATGTAAAATTTGAATTTCAAACCATTCAATCTTCCAATTGAATTATGTTAAATGCAACTTTCTTTTTTTGGAAAATGAATGTAGACATATAGGAATGTACCAGGTTAGTTTCATCTACGGTGATAAAGTGGGCTTTCCTGGTTTTTTCCTTTTAATTCTTGTATTATATAGATAAAATATTAAGATTGATTAATTAAAATAATAATAAGAATACTATAATTTAAGAATTATAAATTTTATTGTATTAGTTATTGTAATTTAAACTATTAATATTTACAAATAAAATTGTAATGATTGGTTGTAATTGGATATTTTATCCTCTAAAAATAGTAATATTTTCAATTTATCTCATTAAAAACATTAACTGATTAATTGATATGTTTTTAATATATATATATATATATATATATATATATATATATATATATATATATATATATATATGTATGTATATTAAAAAATATTAACGAATTAACAGTGAATAAACTTATCTCGATTTATTTTTAACGAATTAAAGATAGAACAAATCAACCCTTTTTATCACCAGTGTCATTCTTTAGTTAAATTGATAATACATATCAATATGAAATTATATGTTACAAGATAATGAATATCATGTCTTCAAAAATTAGCTTTTCACTGAAAACATCCAAATTAAAGAGAGAAAAAACTTGATGACCTCTATTTTTAAGTTTAGTTTCATCTCTTAGCAAATCAGATTTGTAATGTGATATAGTGAATAAGTAAATAGCTTTTAATACTTTAAAAATATTAGTCTTTGACTTTCACTTTGAAAATATTTTTGGTTAAGGAGAAAAAAAAATAACTCTATTTTGCTTTTGATTTTAGAACTTGATGTTATTTTTTAATTTTGAATTGTATAAGAAGCCCACCAATATGTATATTAGCTCTGTTTGTTTGTAGAAAATTACGGTCAAGAACGAGAAGCAGGAAATTGTTTTTCTACAAGCAACTCCGAATAACACCTAAAAAAATCAAATTTCTGCTTCTTTGTTCATTATAATAAGTTTATCTAAGCATATAAAAATCGGTAATGTGTTACAATCTTATTAAAAAGCATTCTTAAAAAAACTTAAACAGTCCTATTACTATAAAAAAAATTCGTAAGTTCGACACATTTTCGTTATCATTAATCCTAAAAGCCATCATAATCATAATTAATTTAATGATTGAACAGTTCACGCGTTTTAGTGATTAAATTTTCTCAATGAATAAAGTCATACATTACGAAAAAGAAAGCTAAGGGAACAAATTGATCACATGGCTAGCTGCTTCTAGACTACTAGACTTGGGTGGCTTTTCTAGACTTTCTAATTTCTACAAACCCATGAGGAAAATGCTTCCATTCTCCAAGATCTAAAGAATGATTTCTGAATTTCAATACAAAATAGATTTTCAAATTTCTAATTTAGTATATTGAACAGCATGGATTACTTAATCTATAAGATTTGAACACATTAACTTACTGATTGATAAACTTGGGGCATAATCCTTAAACGCATATAGAAACCTACCAAGGAACAGTGTACCGATATTGAAAAAGATTCTATATACATATCTAAAAGAAAATCCAAGGGAAGAGCCCATTGTTCACCAAGGTAGACACAATTCGCATCAATTCCCAGGATCTCGCTAGCTCTAAATTCACTTGACCTCCTCAAGTGTGACGCTATGAATTTCAGAATCAGGTGATAGTTTAAACTTGAGAATCTTGTGAAGCTGGCATAAAGGTTTCACTTGCTTTGTTGGAGGTTGACTTGAATCAATTAGTCTTGTTCTAGAGAAAAGGTTCAATTCAGATGATCCTGTCTCTTCATGAACCACAGGGGTATCTGCATATTATCAACTAACTTGTTTTATGCAGTTCAAAGCGGGAAGCAAATCAAATTAGAACTAGTTTCATAAAAACATGTCTTCCATAAAACATGACTATCTTAACAATTTCAAAGGCATCATTATTGATCGATTAAGGGATAGCTATTTTTCTGAAAAACATATATTGACTGGCAGCAAGAAAAAGATAGAATAAATATAGAAAATAGAGGATATTACTCATTGGCTAAATCTTCTACAGTTCATTTTAGAGTTTGCTCGAGACTATAAATGCAACATGCGTGGCGAAGCAACAATTCCAACTTCCAAATATCGACTACAGCTACTTGATCTATTGCAGGTATATAAAATAGTACATAGGAGGACAATAGGATGCCAAATGCAGAGTCAAGTAACGGATGCTACTACTAAACATGCCAACAGATAGAGCAACCCTGAGAATTTTGGGAAAAATATAGATAGCAACATTCTAGTAAAGAACCCATGGTTTTCAATCTCAACGAAGACAGGAATAAAGACATTGTAAATCTGTTACTTACAGAGGAAATGCTGTAGAATCAGATTTGGAAAACAGTTATCTCTTATAAATTATAATGACAAAAGCATAAAAGCATCGACTCTTTAACAACAAAGGTTAGAGTATCCTGACAAAGGTTATAATGACATAATTCTAGTTTCCAAGACTAATAACCTTTTTTTCAGACTTAGTCCGCACACGTTAACTGTAACTCACCTTGTTCGGTAAAAGCAAGACATGTGCCAATTGACTCCTCATATGACCCAATCTGTACACAAAAAACCATAAGAAATAACAATCCTTTAATCGTCGTCATCCATTAAACGAAATAATCAAACAAAAATTGATAATCATTCAATTTATTTTTCTAATCCTATTGATAAGCATTGAAGAAACATACATCCAAACAAATGGACAGCTTTCATTAATCTATATAACTTCAATAGATTCACACAAGACTACAAAAGCACCAAAATTGCAACATATAACTTAACCCCAAAAATTCTCAATAATCAAAACCCAAAGGCAGAAAGGAAAGGAATTTTAAAGTAGGGAACTTACCAGCTTAAATTTGTCATCGATTATCAATACTGGGTTTAATGTATCAAGGCCCTATCATTAACAAAAATTAATATAAGCATACTTAACTTAGGTATGTATGATCAAACAAAGCAATAAAGATCACCAGAAAAATGCTAGTGAAACAGGAAAGGAGAAATAAAAGAGAGCATCCATAGTGAAATTAAGCATGTATTTGGATACAGAACTTCACAATTTCAAAGACATTAAATGTATTGAATTTGGATTGCCTTTAAATTCAAATTGTTTCATTTTTTAAATGTTTTCTTTTGATAAGAAAATTCAAATTTATTGAATTTTTTTTTTTGTTTGGAAAGTATTTTAATTACCACAAAAATGTCAAAACACAAAATAGAAATCTTAAACAGTTAAGCAGTGTCATCTCATTTGAATCAAGATAAATAATCCTGTTTATCATAAAAACGAAATATGGCAACGGGGTTGAATCACATAGTTGATGAACTTGATACACAAAGTGAAAAATACGAAGAAAGGCAACTGGTTGGGGAACTTACGGTAAGAACATACTTGGCATTTGCTGGAATGTTAATTAGGTTAGAAACACTATCCAGGTCAAGTAGAACATATTCGTCTTGATCCTCATGTTCATATGAAGCTGAATTTGCCTCCATAGTCCTGTGCATAGATTGCAAGTAAAAGCTGATACACGATAGCAAATCTGAAAAATGAAGGAACAAATAGTTTATGCCCATTATTTTTGTTTTCAAATAACAACAAACAAATTATTCCACAATGAAGGCTATTTAAAAACCACAAAAAAAGTTGTTTCATACAAAAACAACTCGAAATTCTTGGAGTAAGTTCAAATTACAAAAACAAGAGTTGAGATTCTGATTTTTGAATCAAACACCCAAGAAGGTTACCATTTTGGGCATTTCCAGTTAACATAGACACAGGTAAAGTTACATATTTTATAGAAAAAGGTAAATAAAGTTCAGAAGTGGAAGACTCACAAAGAGCATAAATAAATTTGTAAAACAAATTGTGCTGCAGTCTAGAGATGGCGGAAAGTGAAATTCAGGTAATAATGCTGAATACAATTAAGAAAAATTGAAATTTAGAACCCTAAAATAATATAACAAATATTGAGCAGGCAAACACCAAAAACAAAATTCGACACAACAACGGAGTTTCAACTGTGCTGCCACTTGTATCAAAGAGAGTGCCAGACTTTGTCAAGCCATAGTTTTTTTTTTTTTCACAATTATTTTTACAAATTTCATAATTACATCATTAATTCATTTATTAAATGATCATTTCAATGATATTTTAGGTTTACACTATTGGTATTGCCACAGGAAGCAATCCTCTCTCTCTCTCTCTCTCTCAATATCCAACACAATCACTCATTGAAGGCTCAAACTAAAAACTGAAACAACCCTATAACTTAATCTATTTTAACATTCTGAGTAAATAAAATCCAAAACCTAACTAGCTAAGGTGGTTGGTTTACTTGAGAGAAACGTATAAAAGAGGAAACGAAGAATACACCTGGAGTGATATAAATGTGAAACGCAGAAGAAAAAGCTTCGTGTTGGGTTGCGCGTGCGGTGCGGTGCGGCGTGGCACGGCGGCGGACAGAAAGAAGGAGTGGCTGTGGCACCAAAATACGGCAACAAGATGTTCCGATTTGGGTGAGAGGTTGTTAGGGATTGGGCGGGTTTCTCACTGTCACCAGAAGCACAGAGAAAGTAGTTTTTATTATGATAAAGATTATTTTAATTATTCATAAATTACTTTTAAATATTGAAATCTAATTAAAAGTTATTTATGAAAAATACAAATTAAAAAAGATGAGTTGTAAAGAAAAATCATCACGTCATTAATCTGAATGTAGAATAATCGGAAATTTTCACTAAATATCATTTTAAATATTATTTACAATTGAAAATATTTATTTTTTATAAACTGTACTTTATTAAATTTTGATATTAAAATAACAAACAGTTGTTAAAAATATTATCTTGAGATAAACAAGAAAATAAGATAAAAGCATTTAAAATTTGGTTATATATTCTAAGTTGAATTCAAATGTTTTCCAAAAATAATTTGTCAATAATTAAAAATAATATTTTATCAAAGAATAAATTAGCTATAGTTAATACAAATATTTTATGTGTATAAAAATATCTATTATTATACATTTAAACTTTAAAAATAAATATTCATTAAACATTATTTATAGGTTAGCCTTTTTTTTATGCTATTAGTTAAATGTTATTTTATTAGGCGCAATTTAAGGAGTATTAAGTATTTATTTAATTTTAGTTTATTTCCATTCAATTTTGTGATGCTAGTTTTTTGAAGAGATTGCATTCAGATATTTAATAAAATAATAATTTTTTATTACAATATTATTTTATATAAATATTAGAAAGTAGTTATAGAATAATAATAAATTTAGAATTTAGTTTTAAAAATATATAGAATGATGCTGGAATTTTTTTTAGAGAAAATTTTAAATAAATAGAAAAATTAATTATTCGGTTAATAACCTTTCTCAACCGTGTTTTTTCTTTTTTTTTTTGTTTTATTTCTAAAATTTCAGTTTCCTTTTTTATTAGAATGATGAGAGGAGGTTACTCTTAAATTCTTGACATCAAGTAGAGTAAGAGTATTTAATTTTTAGTAGGGTATTTTGCCAGACATCATAATGAGTTCCTGTCCTAGTAGTGTAATATGATCATTGATTAAAAGTTCTTAGTGCAAGTTAGTTGCTTGCGACTTTAGGTTTTTAAAACTCCTTTGCGTGTCTCTATTATGTATAGATAAGAGAAACTAGTTTGAATGTTTTTAATAAATATTGTCATTTTTTTGTTTTATTAAGTATGAATTGGATAAATTTGAATTAAATTGAATGAATGTTTATGTATGGTATGATATAATATCAATGTTTGTGAATGATATAGAATGGTGATCAAGACATTGTATCTTTAGTCGTGTTGAGATTGTTAAGAGCATTGTTTGGAGATTTGATATAAGGAGGTATCTTGACTCTATAGGTATATTGAAATCATATAAATGAAGATTATAAGGTTGTGAGAGTTGAAGGAGATTCATATGGCCATGTCCAAGATTTGAAATATGAGTTGATCGAAACATGACATATAGATTAGCCATGCACATACGGGAACTGTATCTGAGGTTTGAAATAGGAATTGATCTGTATCCGAGGTTTGAAATAGGTACTGATCGATTTGAAATAGGAATTGATTGGAATAGATTGGGTGGTACATGACAGATGCAAAATTGAGTCTTCTTGAAGTAGAGAATCCAATGTCTTTGTATTGGTCCATATATGTATGATATGAGTTATTGTAAAGATGTGAAATGACAATGTGATGTGGATTACTTCTCCATATTTTTTTCTACACCTCCATAAGCAAAGCAAAAGTACCATTTTACCAATTCATTTTCTTCATCTTTTTAGCACAATCCTCCTCACTTTTTTGTATTTCGGATTGTATAATCTGGAATACAAAAAAAAAATGTATTCCGAAATACAAAAAAAAAAATTACATTTCAGACTGTATAATCCGAAATACAAAAATTGTATTCCGAATTGTATAATCCAAAATACAAATTTTTGTATTCTGGATTGTATAATCCGTAATACAAAAATAATTTGTATTATGTAATAAAAAAATAATTTGTATTTTGTATTAGACAATCTAGAATATAAATTTCAAAAGGATAATAATTTTGGAATTATGGAGGTGCAAGAAGAAAGGAGGTATAAAGGTGTTGGAAGAACCTGTCTTTGATGTATGAAAGCTTAATTTGTTGATATGTGAAGAGGATTTAGAAGGTGATGTGATTCTTTAATGAGTGAGTTGTCATAGAAACTTTATTTTATTTTATTTTATAATTATATAAATATATTTCTATTAAATCTTATTTAGAAAAATATATTTTAAAATACTATAATAAAGATATGAATATTTATTTTTAAGTTTATTATATAATTTATATGTGAAAGAATTTGTATTATATTAAAAATATGAAATATTATATTTATATTATTTTATTTACTTAGTTGACCCATTGACTTATAAGTTATTTATTTTGTCATTTTTCCATATTAAAAGATGACGGGTCCATCAAACTTGCTAGATTTATGTTAAGAATTGACCTTTTGCTATTTACACTTTCTTTCTTTTATTAATCAAAAAGAAGAATTATAAACTCTAAATACTTTGTTTACCTTCCATTCGGTTGTTCTTTCAATTCTTCTTACAATATTTTTTCTTCCCTTTATAGAAGGTAGACAACTTTTATCTTAATTTTACATCATTACCTTTCTGTTGTACTTAATTGTTCACAGAAAATAATATTAATTTTCATTCTATAATCTGTTCATTTCTTTCGAAAAAAGGATTGTTCTCGCAAGAGACCGGCTGGCTCTAGCAACAACAATGTTTTCTATGGTCACTCTTGATGTTGCTCATTTCTTGTTGTTCCAAGCGCTCCAAATTCCACCGTCTCGGGAGAGGGTGTTGCAGGCACTCCGATGCTCAAATTAGTATTGGGTGAAGAGTGCAAGTGATTTAGGTCAGAGTTTAGAAGTACTTTATTTGAGGTGATTGAGCCCGTATTTATAGACGTTGTACTGGGCCTGGTATGTTATAGTTTGTTAATCCATTATGATTCCATTATGAATCGGTTATGTCGTTAAGTTGTTACGATATTTGGTTGTATCTTGGTCAACCGTGTAGTACATAGGCCCCCCAAGTCCTCGAGGGCGGGTAGTGGCCAAAGAGGATTTAGTATCGAGTAGGTAATGATTAGATTTGTCGTGCTGACCATCCAAAAACAAGTGTTCAAGGTAGATATACATGTGCCTCTTCTCGAAGCTGTGATAAGTTGAGAAGCTGAATGATTATCCACATGACGGTCGATTCCGTGAGGTGTTGGTGGCTTTTGAGGTTGAAAGCTAAGCAAAATTATACACTTTTCAGTGTTGGCTTTCGAGGCTGAAAGCTAAGCAAAATTATACACCTCTCGGTGCTGGCTTTCGAGGCTGAAAGCTAAGCAAAGTTGAATGATTTCTAGGCTGAAAGCTAAGCAAATTGAATGCTTTCTAGGTTGAAAGCTAAGTAAAGTTGAATGCTTTCTAGGCTGAAAGCTAAGCGAAGTTGAATGCTTTCTAGGCTGAAAGCTAAGCGAAGTTGAATATTTTCTAGGCTGAAAGCTAAGGCAAGTTGAATGCTTTCTAGGCTGAAAGCTAAGGCAAGTTGAATGCTTTCTAGGCTGAAAGCTAAGCCATGTTGAATGCTTTCTATTGTGTTTTGCGAGTGAAGACCGAAATGGTTGTCAGCCCTTATACCAATCGCTTTAGATTGGGTTTCAAAGTGAAGACCGAAGTGGTTATCGGCTCTTGTACCAATCGCTTTAGATTGGGTTTCGAAGTGAAGACCGAAGTGGTTATCGACCCTTGTAAAGAGCTTGGTTTGAGGTGATCTTGGTCATGTTGATCATGAGGCATGAGCTCCATAGTTTCAATATGTAAGGGAGATATGCGCGATGCTCATTGGTCCCATGAGAAGACCAATATACTACATAAACTTTTTTGAAAACCGAGCTGCATAAATGTGTTATTTTAAAAATAATAATGGCAAGTCTATAACAATCAATTACCGAAACAAGATAAGTCATAAAATAAAAATATTAAGGAAATTATTTGAGTGATGGTCTCTTATGCCATCCTAGGCAAGATTTGTTAAAAGCTCGATGTAAAATTGTTTTTTGGCTTGTGGTGTTGATTTCTGGTTGGAATATGAGGTTCCTGTCCTCAGATGTTAAAAATCCAATTACGAAGGAATTACGAAGGAGCTGTGAATGGTTTCCTATATGCGCAATTGGTAGCCAAGAATAGGCACTTCTTCACAAAAATTCTTTCATGTGCTAGTTTTGCACGCAAGTGTCCCACTCATTTAATCTTTGCCAATATCCTATTTTCTTCCACGTTCTAAGTTTGCATGTAGATGTGGGCCATTTCCATTTAATCTTTGCAAATTCCATCCACATTCATATGGCAAATTCTAGTTTGCTTGGAGGTGGCGTGGCTAGCGGAGAGGATGAGGGTGCCCTCACGGTTGTAATGATTGGAGGTAACGAGTATGGAGTGGTCGTTGATGATTTGGACACATTTGTCGGTCTCCACATCCCAAACCACAACCAGTGAGACCCATGGGAAAGTCGTCGCCGATGGCTGCTGTTACCCACCGTTACCACTGTCTCCCGAAGGTCGAGGCCCTCAAGTGCCGCATCCTCGCCTCGCACAGCCACCGTCAACGTGGTGTTCCTCGACACCTACTTACTACCACCTCCACTGCAACCTCATGGCACCGCTGCCATTCACTTCCACTATACTCTCCATCTTCGAACCACTTCCTACCATGCACCTCCCATCTTGCACCTTCTCACATGCCCCCCAAGAAGAATATACCAACGACAAGATTTGGAGCTCAAGAATTCCAGAGGTTATACCTTGCAGTATAGCCATTATCTACCTTCACCTTTGCCTAAAGATATTTCTCTTCCTTGTGTTATATATTGCCATGGAAATAGTGGATGTAAGGTTTGATGCCAATGAAGTTGTTGTTACTCTTCTTTCATCAAATATTACTGTTTTTGCACTTGACTTCTTGGGGTCAGGCTTATCTGATGGGGACCGTGTTAGCCTTGGTTGGCATGAAAAAGATGATCTCAAGATGGTGGTGTCATATTTAAGAAGCAACAAACAAGTATCTCATATCGGTCTTTGGAGACGATCAATGGGTGCTAATACTAAGTATATTCACGTGGGCCTTTTCCAGATGGTGCAAGAAGAATAATAGCTCGTGAAGGTTGTTTACCTACAGCTCCTGTCTCAATAGCAATTACAGGAGAATCCTTGGGCAAATATTCCTCAACTAAAGCTCCAGTAACTGATCCTATTACATTTATAGACATTAGCAAGCTCCATCATCAGACCATATAGGTTTGAAAAGGCATTATCAGACACCATCCTAATAATAGAAGGGTCTTTTGCTTCATAAAGAAGACTAGTAACAACACCCATTGATCGTCTCTAAAGACCGATACGAGATACTTGTTTGTTGCTTCTTAAATATAACACCGCCATCTTGAGATCATCTTTTTCATCCCAACCAAGGGTAACATGGTCCCCATCAGATAAGCCTGACCGCAAGAAGTCAAGTGCAAAAACATTAATATTTGATGGAAGAAGAGTAACAACAGCTTTATTGGCATCAACCTTACATCCACTATTTCCATGGCAATATATAACACAAGGAAGAGAAATATCTTTAGGCAAAGGTGAAGGTAGATAATGGTTATATGCAAGGTATAACCTCTGGAATTCTTGAGCTCCAAATCTTGTCGTTGGTATGTTCTTCCTGGGGGGCATGTGAGAAGGTACAAGATGGGAGGTGCATGGTAGGAAGTGGTTCGAAGATGGCGAGTATAGTGGAAGTGTATGGCAGCAGTGCCATGAGGGTCTAATGAGGGTGGTAGTAAGTAGGTATCGAGGAACACCACGTTGATGTTGACGGTGGCCGTGTGGGGCGGAGATGCGGCACTTGAGGGCTTCGGCCATCGAGGGACAGTGATAGTGGTAGCGGCAGGTAACAACAGCCCCCGACAGCTTTCCCATGGGTCTTCATCTATTTCCCTCATTCATATTTTGGATTTGATAATAAAGTACAATACTAGTAACTACTTACTATTGATGCACATATAATAATCATTCACACCGATTCCTTTGATATAAAATTCATAAGGTAATTTCCTAAACACTGATCCCTCAGCTATTTAATAAATTACCCAGCATAAGAACATATGTTATAACAATCAATACACTGAAACATATCCCTAGTATTCCAATATATTGAGTATTTTCATCTAATTTAGAAACTCAAAAATACTTTCCAGTTAAATTCAAGAATCAAGATCAAGACTATTGATAGGATAAAATCTAGCATTAAGTGCAAGATGAAAATACCAATGGAGTAGAAACTCAATATTATATTTAAAATCACTAAAACCTATCCCTAGTATTCCAATATATTGAGTATTTTCATCTAATTCAGAAACTCAAAAGTAATTCCCAATTAAATTCAAGAATCAAGATCAAGACTCTATCGATCAGATAAAATCTAACATTAAGTGCAAGATGAAAATACCAATAGAGTAGAAACTCAATATTATATTTAAAATCACCAAAACCTATCCCTAGTATTCCAATATATTGAGTATTTTCATCTAATTCAGAAACTCAAAAGTACTTCCCAGGTTTTTTCAAGAATCAAGATCAAGACTCTATTGATCAGATAAAATTTAGCATTAAGTGCAAGATGAAAATACCAATAGATTAGAAACTCAATATTATATTTAAAATCACCAAAATCTATCCCTAGTATTCCAATATATTGAATATTTTTATCTAATTCAGAAATTCAAAAGTACTTTCCAGTTAAATTTAAGAATCAAGATCAACACTCCATTGATAAGATAAAATCTAACATTAAGTGCAAGATGAAAATACCAATGGAATAGAAACTCAATATTATATTTAAAATCACCAGAACCTATCCTTAATATTCCAATATATTAAGTATTTTGATCTAATTCAGAAACTCAAAAGTACTTTCCAATTAAATTCAAGAATCAACATCAAAACTCCATTGATTAGATAAAATCTAGCATTAAGTGCAAGATGAAAATATCAATGGAGTAGAAACTCAATATTATATTTAAAATCACCAAAACCTATTCCTAGTATTCCAATATATTGAGTATTTTCATCTAATTCAGAAACTCAAAAGTATTTCCTAGTTAAATTCAAGAATCAAGATCAAGACTCTATTAATCAGATAAAATCTAACATTTAAGTCAAGAATCAAGATTAAGACTCTATTGATCAGATAAAATCTAGCATTAAGTGCAAGATGAAAATAACAATAGAATAGAAACTCAATATTATATTTAAAATCACCAAAACCTATCCCTAGTATTCCAATATATTGAGTATTTTCATCTAATTCAGAAACTCAAAAGTACTTTCCAGTTAAATTCAAGAATCAAGAACAAGACTCTATTGATAAGATAAAATTTAGCATTAAGTGCAAGATGAAAATACCAATGGAGTAAAAACTCAATATTATATTTAAAATCACCAAAATACAAATGAGTTCAAAAGATTACATTCAATTCCAAAGATGAAGAATTTAGCTACTCATGGTAGCCATTACACTCTGAGGAAAGAAAGATTGCAAAGAAGACAAAGAATCCTAAATAGCTCTTGTTCTTGACGGTCTCGTTACTCCATATGTAAATGCTTCACAAAATCCTAAAAATCTCCTTTTAAACTTGATTTTGGGCCTAGGTTAAGTGACTTTTCTCTTGGACTTTTTTTATTTTAAATTTTTTATTTCTTTTCTTCATGAATCTTCCAATCTATTATTTTCTTCATTCTTTTATACTTGAAATTTTACAGTAATTGAGATTAAATAATTTCCTTTAACTCAAGACTCAAAACATAAATTTAGATTAAAAAACTCTAAAATTAAGAGTAATTATTATTTTAAATAACACTTAAATCCAAAATACTAAATCTTTTTCATGTGTAGAAGTACTCAAAATTAACACTTATGACATCTGTTAGGCGTTATGAGTGGGTTATGCCGTTAAACTATTATAATATTTAGTTATATATTGGTCAACATTATAATAAAGGGTATTTCAGGGAATTATTTCAAAAAGTACTCTCCATATGTTTTCTTCATTTTTAGCTTATGTTGTGTCAAAATATATTTTTAGTTCTTCAACCGAGGATGATTATCAAAGGGATTATAAATTTAACATATGTAGTTATTTTTCTGATAAATTTTACTTTTAATCTCTTACAAATTTTATTTTTAACCACTCAACATTTTGTTGACTCCTTGAACTTTCGTATATATCATTTCCCTTTAGACTCGCCTGTCAAATATAATTTTTCTTTCATGTTTTTTAATCCATTTCTCCTTTTATCACTAAATCAAATAAGCACTAAATTATTAAAATAAACTAAATTATAATTCATATTCTTTTCAATTTCTTATTTTCCATTTTTTTCTATTTTTTACCGACAATATTAGTTGTCAGATCTTAAAAAATCTGCAATTTTAATTTAATCCTCAATTTTATACATTTATTTATTTAATTATTTACATTTCAAATAAATCATTTCCCAATGATAACTTAAATAAATGTTAGATCTAGCATTCTAAAAGATCAAAATAGAATAAAATGAGTAAAAATTAAAGATCAAGCCAAAATCATGGATTTTTTTACAAAAAATTGAAAATCAAAATCAGAAAATAAATTAAAGATCAAGCCATGCAAATTTCTTTGTAACATCAACCATTCAAATTAAGAATAAGTTACATACATGAAATAGCACACAAAAGCAGAGGTACAACATCGGACAAGAACGGAACAAAATGAAGCACTGACACAGACCGATAACAAAAACAAATTACTGTATCAACGTCTCCCCGGAGGAGTGTGACACCAGGAAAAAAAATTGAACACTTTAAATTATTGTTGTTCATGTTAAACATAACACTTTCAAAGGAGGAAAGAGAAATAAAACTACTCTGGCAATTTGTCCTTCAAATAGTTCAGAACAGCTTTAGTTCCTTTAGACAAGACCGTCCTTCGAATGCTGAAACAAGTGAAGAAACATCAAAATTTTCACCAATTATGGTTATCAATTATCAGTTCATTTTGGACACCCAGCTTTCCCATATGTTGAGATCTAGCTGAACTTTATATTTTATTTCTGCTTTGTTAGGAACTTAAGCTGCATAGAGTTTTACTTTTGCAGTCCAGTTGGTTAAGTAAAACCGTACCTAATAGTAAGGGTAATTACACTATATCCTCTGCACTTTAACACTTGCTCAATTACTATATGTCTAAAACTCTAGTTAAATTAAGGGAAGTTGACAAAATTTAATATTCTTCGCTCCAATCCAAAATTCATGTGGATTTAGTGACACAATTTATAGGTTGATTTGAGAAAGTGCTGAATATGGGGATAATCATGTAATTTCGCTAATACTAAACATGTGTAAACATAGTGAAATTGGTGAGTCACAGAAGCGTCAAAGTACCATCCACTTCAATCAAGGACACCATGTTCATTATGAAGAAGGCAGAAGAATGGGGGAATGATCTTTAGAATTTATCTTTCCACATTTGAAAAATTGCTAAACCTAAAGCATAAATATAGCAGAGAGGCAAACAACAACTATACTTGCAAAACCCACAATTTTGCCAAAATAATAGTTCTCCATTTTGAGAAAGCACATGGAAAAGTCGGGGCAGGGGGAGGTTACCTTCTGAGAGGATTCCCATCAAGTCTCAACGCCTGTAGGCTTGGTTCCAGCAAACCCTAATCAAATAAATTTCTAAAATTAATGCAATGAATCAGTGTTATAGCAAGGATGCAGATGATAATGACCTCATGGAGACTGAGTCAAAATAAATTCAATCAAAATTTCCTGTTTGATCCTTCTATATGCCCAACATTGAGACTTGTTATATCACCCACTATTTATCGGAATACATTTGAATGAAAAATAAAGTCACAGTAAAGAAATGAAACCACCCGTTTATTTTAAGTTAGAATCCATCCACTATCAAGTGTCATTTCTATTTTCTAACTTTTTTTCTTAATATTAAACTTCTTTTTAAACTGATTATGTACATATTTTTATTATGTTAATTATTTTTTCCTTAAGCTATATTGTTTAGATTCTACTTGAATAATTGCTTATACGTATCTGTTGGGACTTTTGTCAGTTAGATCAACAAAATTAACACTCACTCTCCCCTTTTGAGAGAGGGACTGTATATATTTCTCACCAGCTCAGGCGGAAGAACTGAGATGTTGTTATCAGATAGGTCAAGCTCCTCGAGAGAAGTGAGATTCTTTAACCCCTGAAAACAAGTTCATATGTAAGCAAAGGCAAAAAGAGGTAATAGAAAAAATAAGTTAAATAGTTCGCAGTATACTGGACAAGACAAGTTATAGGAGCTAAGTTTCCATGTGTGCGTGCATCTACATGACTAAAGCTTTAGAGGTAAAATTATACTTGAAATTCAGCTTTCCGATCAGTAATAATTTAAGAAAGTATATTCAACATATTGAAATATTGAAATATGAAATTTCTCTTCAATCATAAGTCTATGGTAGGCAAAAGTTCAATTTTATGAACTTGTTACTGTGAAAGTACATTATCTATAAGATTTGAATTCAATAGTCATACATACAAACAGCTGGACCCTAAGCCACTGTCATTATCTAAACAATATCAAGTTCAAGGATATTATCATAAATTTTCACGGTATATAAATAAAAAATAAAGTTACACAAGCTTAATCCCTGTTTTCGAGTCACAGAAAAAATGTTACCACTGGAATTGATTGAAGGGAATTCTGACTCAGGTCAAGGATCCGTAGCTGATGCAGCCCCACTATATCAGATGGGACTTCACTGAGCCTCATTCTTCTGTTAGTTTTGTGATGTGAAAGTTAAGCACAGGCTCCTAAGAAGATAAAGGAATATGAAAATTAAAAATCTGTGTATGTGTGTGAAGCTGTCTTCTCACACTCGCCATAACCAACCTTAGGTAAAGCTCTTGCAGGTAAGGCAAACTGGAAAATGCAGGACCATCTAGTAATGAAGCTGCATTACCGCTTAAATCCAGGATCTGAAGCTTAGGCACCACTTCAAAGCCATCTGAAGGAATCTATTGTTCAAATGACAGAAAGGTCATTCACACCATCATCTGATTTATATTTGTGGCAGATAATAAAGCGTGTGAACGTAGAAATTTCACAACTATTAGGATTTCTGTCACTATAGTCACTGACAGATCCTGAGAGGAAATAATATATGGAAATATTTCATAACATGCAGCAGAGTACATGCCTAAAAATCTAATCACATGAAATTTTGAGAAATACTAACTACTAACCATTTTGGCCATTGATTGCCTTCAGAACTGTTACTAACGTTATTCGAACTTAAATAGTACCGTTGTTAGTAATAAGAAAGAAAATAAAGACTCAACTCGTCAATGATATAACTATGCAGGAATTAAAACATACATTGACCTTTTTATTTATGCTAAGATTACTATAAAATGTACAGAAAGCAAGGACCATGGACGAGAGATAAAACATATCATTTCTATGGTTTTTACAGGAAAACCCATATTAACTATTCATAAAGTATTGTGTCCAGCAACGGTATTTATACATGTTGATACTACCATTCATTTTATAAGAAAAAGAGCAGAGAGAAGCTCTCGGGATCATAAGTTGTTACCTGTCTGAGGGAATTGTTGTCCATCTTCAAACATGAAAGGCTTGAAAGTGATTTAAGAATTGAACTTGGCCACTCTATAATTTGATTCTTAGATAAAATCAATGTCTGGAAAGTGTACAATGTACATATGAATTAATACAGCATTTTCAAACTGTAGCAGGTCTATTTATGATCAGAATACCTAAGAAATCTTCCTAATGCTCAAACATCTATCAACCAACAAACTATATTAAAATATTGAAACAAATTATCATTAATATATCCATAAATTGCTTTGGGCCTGAATCTTCATGAAATAATCACTCAACAGAAAGAAAAGGGTTTAGCATATGAAAATTTTTTAACTTTATACAAAGAAAATGAAGGTAACTGGGAAAACCATTTTCCTTCCAATTTAGTGGAATGTTAAGGATCATTATTCGTTGTTGTATATTATTAGTGCAAGCACAAAAAGTGGCATAATTACAAAGAAATATTTGAACAATAAATTACGGAACACAGAAAAAATATATAAAAAAAAAACAAGAATATGATTGAAAAAATTACAATCATTATGAAAACCAGAAGATAAGGTTTAACCTGGAGTAAAACACAAGAAGAAAGTTGAACTGGCAACTCCTGGATGGAGTTTCTTGAAAGATCAAGTTTTATGACCTCCCCTGATTCCCACACTTCTGATGGGACAGTAGTTAATCCCAACCCCTCCATAGAAAGTTCCTGAAGACAATTATAAGTAGATGGGTAATTAGTGGGGAAATGAATGTCTGGGTAAAGAAATTCAATGGGAGTTAAGTAAGCTAACAAAGGAATATATGGGTGTTTTTTTGCTAGTCTATAATGTGATTACACATATCAGAAAAAAAACCAATAACATTAAAGAACGGATTGTCAAACTACAATGTAATCAACTTTGATATTGACATCATGATTGGTACATAACAAACATACTCCTTTTTTTTTTTTTTGTCATTTTTATTCCCAAAAGTAATAAAAAGGAAAACTAGATTTGTCCCCTATCACAAGCACAACGCCATGTGCCTAACTTTGATAGTTGAATTTTGCACTAGAATATTTAAGTACCATCTAGTATCCTGCTAACCTCTATAAGCAGAAAAAATCAAAGAATGAGTTCCTAGGAAAAACCAAATAATTTCAAGCAACTAATTGGCACATATATTATTTTGTCTATGCAATAGTGCAAAGTGACTTTCCAACCATGTTGAAGCAATTAATGCACATTGGGATATCAACAGACACAGACTACAAACAGCTTATCATAAAAAGGAAATCTATGGAATGAATATTTTCCTTTTCAAGATAAGCAACACCTTTGAAGTGAGAGACAATCGGGTAGCCATTGCGATCACCTCTTCTTTTGATGTGGTTACAGCTTCAGAATCTGCAGAACAATTTTACAATATTATACCTAACATTCAGTAACAGATTCAAATTTACGTAAAATGAATAATGGATTTAACATAGTAAGACACCTTCATCTACAGAGAGTCTGCTTCGAAGAAATTTCAGTAATGCTGGTGTAGGTCCAGATACCAATGAGCTGGTGAGAAGAAGAAAAACATTAGAGGAAAATATATATAAATATTCACCTCTGAAAGGACCATTTTCTGTACCTTCGAAGAGTTCTCAAAGGATTTCCACTAAGCAGAAGTTTTCTCAATGTAGTCATCTTTCCTAAACAAGAAGCAAAAGGTAGAGATTCAATGTCAGCAACGAGAATTGTCTACATTGAGAAGACAATGAAGCATACCCAAGTCCAGCACCTGAAATTATTGTTTATTTAGAACTCGTTATCACAGGGAATGTTGCCCTGTTTTTACAATTTTACTACTTATCAGTTTCTTTGCAGTTCTTTCAGATACTGAAATCAGTACAAAGAGTTGAGATAAAAAAAAATTATGTTCATTGCATATTTTCTGTACAAACGATTAGTTACAATTTTTTTTTTTCAAAATAAAGAAAACTATACTTATCATAGTACCAAAATTTGCTGACCTTACCCATTTCAGGGGGTAACCCACTCAAGGAATTATTAGAAAGATCTAAAACTAAAAGACTCAATTTGCATGCCTCTACTGGATAGTCCTTCAGCTGTGAATACACAAAATCAATAAGCAATTGAATTAATAATCAACTATTGAGGGAGAAGAGAATAAAGCATCAGAAGATGAAAATTGCAATATTTTTTTTAGCTTTTACAGAGTAGAGAGCTTCAACAATCGATTATTTCCCCCATATATTGCTTCTTAGCACACTATTGCCTACCTGGTTAGAGTGAAGATCTAAAGTTCCAAGTCGAGAAAGGGCCCCTATCTCCACTGGTACGGTAGAAATATTGTTATCCCTAAATTGAGAGGAAAAAAATAAACACAAAAGGTATGAGAGATGCAGATGGTTCAAGCAGAAAGAAAAACAACGCACAGTATGCTTTTAATAATATGAAGACTTGCATCGGAATAGGTTAGAATTTGACCCCAAATAAAGCTCTGTAAGTGAATGACAACCATTGATTGATGAAGGGATTGCCGATACTCCTTCACAGATTGACACATAATTTCCAAGTCAGAATGTATAATGGAGAAACCAAAAAAAAAAAAAAAAGAAAAAGTTGACCATTGTTTAAAGAACTCACTATTTTGATGAACGTCAAGACGAATTAGACGTGAAAGGCATCCAATGCTGACTGGTAACCCAGTCAGCAAATTTTTTGCTGTAGCGAGGTAACAATGGGAAAAAGTTTGCCAAATCAAAAGATTTATAAATAGGAATAAAATAATTAATTGATATTATGCATGTGACCTTAGAGGACAAAGGACCTTACATGCATTGAATTCGGTAAGCATGGTCCATGATGAAAGGAGATTTTCTGATATCACTGTTAGCTTGTTTCCCTAGCAAAGACAAAAAGGTAATGTATAGAGAGCACCGGTTAATGAAACTATAACTTTTTAAAGGTTTAAGGAGATGTTTGCAGTCAATTCATATACTAATTTTTGCTACTAACTACTACCTCCATATCTAGCTTAGACAATTTTGAACAATTTGCTAACTCTTCTGGCAAGCTTGTAAAAAGATTGTTTGATCCCTGCATTATAAGCCTCACTTCATCAAACAGCACGTGCAATAATTTTACATGAATAAAGACTTAAACCAACAAATAGAAAAAAATTGTAGTTGATTTCAGTTCAATTGTAAAGTCAGGTAAAGTATGTAAGGAAAATTTCACAGCCCCCAATTCAAAGTACACACAACCTTCATCAATAGATTTAAGTATGCTGAATGACCCAAATCAATGACCAAGAAAACAAAATATATAATCACGAAAAGGTAAACTACAGAATCTATTCACTAAAACTGTGCTCCATTTGTTTAACTTTGGGGTCATAGCGTCATAGGGACATAATATATATCTGGTAAGACTATTATCAAGACCATCTAGTGAAGTCGGGGTGTAAAGAGAACGATGATCGACAGTCTGCACAGCATCAGCTTGAGTTCATGCATGTGATGTCACAGCAATAGGTTCAAGCTTAATTCTTTTTTAAGAAATCCACCATTATGAAGAGGCGAGAAGAAATTTCACAAATGGAACGGTAATTTACGTCAAAGTAGGCACTACACTGGTAGAGAGAAATGCCACATGAATGTGACAGTTAAGAGGAAAGAAACAAATTCTTTGGCAGTGCCATTAACAGGAATTGAACAAATCCTTTTGAAACAAGAAAATAATTTAGCGAACAAATTGCAGTACATCACTGTTGTTATCAGAAAGGAAACTCCTTCCTTAATCATGCGCCCAAAAGAAAAATTACTCAATTATTTGCACTGCAATTTGGACTTTGGATACTGATCTTAGAAGTATCTCATTTTTATCAGTTAGTACGTCTAACATTAACATAGAACAAAGTGAACCCCTAAAGAAGCTCGAACACTTCAAAGAAGTAGTTGTGCCCATTTTTTTATCTTTTATATTTTACAATTTTATTCCAATACAAATGAGAAATATCACAATAATTACATTAGTATTTGTAATATTTATAACATTTTATTATTCCTACAATGAATCATGCTCACTTTTAAAACATTGGTTCTCTTTGATTTTTCTTTTTATTTTTACACATTTCACCATGTTGATTTAAGACTTGTGAATTACTTTAATGTTACACTGATTTTATATTTTAAAATTACAACAGATGTTTCATGTTCCATAATTTTTAAAACTTGTCAGACATCACTGTTGCATGTTGTATCCATTGTGCGCTCCGTAAACAAATTCCATTTAGGCGTCAAAATAATAAATAAACTTGATAGCATTCACAATATCACAAGCACAATGTGAAAAGACCACTATTATGTAAGATAAGCAGCATAAGCCAATCACACAACTAACATCTACTCTCCGAAGTTTCAGCAAGACATAGCCATTACCTTTAAGTCCAACAATTCTAAGCATCTGCCAAGCGAGCTTGGAAGCTCCGTGAGCCTATTATTTGAACAATCAAACCTAAACAAGCAAATGCATACACATGCAAAACATAGTAAGTACAAAGGGAAAGCAAACTTCCACATATCAACCAACCTATGAGAAAAAAAAAAAAACACAGAATTAAGCATACTTAACAAGCGATGCAGCCGATCCAATCTCCTCCGGTATTTCAGTTATCGAATTGAATGAAACATCCAACATCTTCAACTGAGGCAACCTACAAATCAGAAACAAACAACAATGGAAAATCCAGCGACAGATTTTCAAACTGAAAACAGTTTAACTAGCAAAACTAAATCGTTACAAAAAAACTCACTCTCCTATAGCAGCTGGAAGCTGCGAGAGACAGTTGTGGCTGAGATTCAGCACAGCGAGAAAAGGCAAATTTCTCAGATCTTCCTTCACCGATCCAATGCTATTGTGAGCCAGAATAAGCTTCTGAAGCTCCACAGCCTGTAAATTTCATTCAATTGCATTTAATTCCAATTCAAATTTCATTACATTTTCCTATTTTCGGTTCAATTTGAAATGTACAGTACCTCCCACCACTTGTCGTCGTCGCCACCGAGCCCGTCCAGATTCCGGTAAACCTCGTCAGGTATTTCTCTGTAAATAGAAACAACAGCGATAGCAATGCGCGCATGAATGAAATAACGGAAAACGTCGAAATGAACGGAGCAGTAGAAAGAGTTGGCTAGGGCTTACGTGAGGGAACGATTGGAGAGGTTGAGAGAACCAGAGGCTCTCGCCGCTTTCAGCAACCGATTCATGGCACCGTGTTCAGATCAGATCCAGCGGAGACGAAGAACGGCTTCCAAATTTCAAATTATTTTCAAAAGGATAATAATGATTCTTTCGTAGCATCAGAACTTCACAAGCATGTTCAATTGAACTGCGCTTTTTACATTTGGTGCAATTTCAATTCAGCTTGGTATTCAAACATAACTATAATAATGTTAAAACAACGGCTAAACTATTGTATATAAATTCACTACGCTTAAATATGGTAAAGTGAGTACATTTATTATAGTAGTTTTTTCTGAAAGAAAATTATGATTTTTGTATCTATAATATGATATTATATGGCAAATTAACTAATTACTTGTAATACAATGTTAATATATATTATTTTGGAAACTCTTAAAATTAATAAGGTAAATGTTATTCATTTATTTTAAAATAAATATTAATGAACTAAAATCATTAATTTAAATTTTTGGAACCGTTAAAAATAAATAAAACTATTTTTTAAAAGTTAAAATTAGTTATTTTACATTTTATAAAAGTTAAAAAAATTTATAAAAGTTAAAACTAAATCACATTAACATAATTATTGTTTTATTATGGTATTAGAGATTGATCTTCCTGCAACTCCAATAAGAGAGAGAGAGAGAGCAACTCTAATAAGAGAGAACAATGACGAATGATTAAAGGTTGAATCAATTGTTTACAGTGATATTCCAATAGTTAGAGACTTTACTTGCTTGCTAGCGCAAGTCGGTTACAACAACACCAAAATCAAGACCAATGAAAAATCTATTTTATATTTATATAATTGAGAGTTCTCGAGTGAATTCAATTTCTTTTGTACTAACAACAACCAATTTTCATGACCGTGTGCTAGTGTGCCATGAAATTAGCGTTAAATCCAAGAACAAATTGAAGTTTGTTGATAGAACGATCTTGAAATCAGGAAGTTGATGATCCTTTGTATGCAGCTTGGGATCACTGAGTGTTATCTTAGATCAATCATTCTCTTTGTCAATCGGTAAGTATCTCTCAAGTTGCATATTGTACAAAGTTGAAGTCGATCTAGAAGGATTTGAGAGTTACTTAGCCATTGACAAAGAGAATAATTTATCCAAGATAATATGAACGTGTTGCAGTGATCCCAAGCCGCATACAAACGATTGGTGGCTTCTGGTTTCAAGATCATTCCATCAATAAACTTCAACTTGTTCTTGGACTTTAACGCTAATTTCCACACTCCCACGCTTGAAAATTGGTTGGTGTTAGTACAAATAAAATTGGATTCACCTTAGAACTCTCACTGGGATGAATATAAGACGAAATCTCTATTAGAACTCCGATTTTGGTGTTGTTGTAATTGACTACATCTGTTGCAAGTTCAGCATAAACGGTTGATTTATCAACGACTCTTCTTGATCATTCTCTGTTGTTCTCTTTGAGATTGTCAATCACTTTTTTCAAGGTGTTACAATTTTTAGAGTTACAACTAGAGAAAGATCAAATTGATGCCATGATAAAATAATAATTGCAGCACTATATGAAATAAGAAACACAAAGAGTTTCATCTCACACTCAATGAATAAAACACTTTTATTCAATAATGAAATGAATATTATGAATCAACTTAACTAAGATTAATAATTTGTAGAGTTAATATACACAAGTTGAAAAGATGAAACTAACACTAGAAAAAAATAAAAATAAAACTCCCTCTAACAAACTAACAATATAAACTGAAATCTAATTTAATTACACCAATGAAAAATTAATTCAATTACACCAACAAACTAGTAAAACTAATTCAATTAATATTAGTTTTATTGTGATCAATCAATTATTTAAGCTATATTTTTGTGTTAATGTTAGATATCTCAAGTGAGTGAAATAGAATACAACATAACAAAATATTTGAAATTGAATAGATTAAATATGTTATTATCTTATTTGGATAATTTAGAATGGAAAATTGTATTTCACTCTATATTAATGGAAGGAAATAAAGTAATATATGAATGATGGCAGTTGAATGTTAAGGGAATAAATCATTTTACTTATAAATACAAGAGATTAAGATTAAAATAGTTGTTTAATTTGAATGAATTATATATGAAAAAAAGAATGTGGATGAAATTTCTGAAAAACTATGAATTTGAATGGTTATATCATGTTTAGAATGTGCACATGATAATAAATGTTTTAAATAGTAAGATAATTTAAACATTAATGTGAACATGGTAGTAAATGTTTTAAGTAGTAAGATAATTCAAATATTTTATAATTTAGTTTTCTCTTTATTTTATTTTGATGAGTTTCTTTATATGAAACGAAGATTGTTATGGATAAATAATAGATTATCTTCTTTTCAAGTGTCTTATATTTATTTTCAAAGAATGTATAAAGGAACATGTGTACAAATTTCTTTCATAATAAGAAGAAGATTATGTTTTCTTAGTAACTTAAGTGATATATTTTAAAGTGGTGCATAAACTCTATGAACAATTCACCCTGATTTTGCATCGATTCTACTTTTATATTTTAAATAACATTGGTAAAACTTTCTCTTGTATGTATGAAAAGTTTTACAAACTCTATATTCATTTATCTCCTTACATCCACATCATCAAATTACCTTTAAAACATTTTTTCATTTCATGAATAAGTTTCACTTCTTGATGTGGGATCAATATGAGGAAAGTCTGTCTGAATCTTCACTTAGGCATTCACAACTATAATGTTTACAACATTATAAATTAATATAATATTATACATATATATTATAAATAAAACTTCACACAACAAAATACAATCATAAATTAATTTAATAATATAATATATTATCTTTGTTTTAAATAATGAACAGGATAATAAGAAAAATCTACTACTCCTAGTCTAATGGTCAATTAAGACTAAGTTTACTAACTAATAAAGGGATGACGGTTCAATTTGTCTTTCTTTCAGTTAGTATTGACATTTCTCACCTTTTCAATAATTAAATCTCACCTTTTATATACCAAGTGAAGATAAGTCATATTTGTATATGTTTTTTTTTAAGAATATCATAAATAGTTATATTTAAAACAAGTGCGTGATTAATTTTTATCCACCCATCATAACTAACAAAATTTCTTTTACAAATTGTGCACTATCAACTTTATTATCTTGGAAAGAAGATCATTCATCATTAATAACCATCTTTTTTGAAAATTCTTTTTTTAAACTTTTAAACATCTTAAACATGATTATGGTTAAGTAAATCATATCTAAGCAACAAAAAACTACATAAATTAATCATGTTAATTAATCACGTGATCTAAGAACATTGTTGGTAACTATCATTCTTTCTTTAAATATTTTTGGTGCATAAATATTTTTCTGTATAGAATTCTATGCAGAACATTAAGAGTCCAATAAATTAAAAAAAAAATTAATTCTATAAGCATATTATATTATATTATATGCATCTACATTTTCAATTATAATTAATAATAGATTTGCTTGTTGTATGTAAAGATAAGACAAGTTTTTTAATACTTCTTGCACACAATTAAGTCACACTTCCTTTTATTTTTTATCGAAAATTAAAACTTTTTAATTAAACTTTTCATAAGAAATGTTCTCGTATTTGAGAATGTGATTTTTTTTTTTTAGTTTTGAAAAATCAATCAATTTAAAGAAGAGTTTTGAAGAAAAAACAAACTCATCCAGGAGTTCTCAATCATGTATGCAAAACATGAAACAGGTATAATTTGTATAAAATTTTAATAATAATAATAATAATAATAAATATGAATAAGTATGGAAATGGTCTGCACATCAGTTTATTACATTGTTCTTGTTACTAATGAAAATATTGGACATAACTAGAGTATTTATTTTCCTAAAATAGGATACATCAAATCATCAAAATAGCAAGATGTAAAGGTAGTAGAGGAAGGGAATTTTCTTTTTCGCTAAAACATAAATTTTATGCAAGCCGTGTTGTATAACTTTAATGAAAATGAAAAAGAGAGAAGTTCAAAAATATTTAAAATTTGGGGGTTTATTTAACAGAATATTTATATTTATTTCGGGTTTGAGCACATATGTTGAGAATCCTTCTATTTATTTATTATAGCTATTTTGATTGTGAAATATGATGAAGTTAACGAAAAAAAAAAAAACTTTTCCACTTGAATAAATGCATAATAAATAAGAAATTCTCAAGAAAATATTTAATTATTTAATATCAACCATTAATTTAGAATAAAATAAATGGTCCAAATTAAAAGTAACATTTTAAACTTACTTTCAAACTAAGCGGATCACTTCTTTATATATATATATATATTATTTAATTATCTTTATCTGTTTTCATACTTTAAATGAGTTAAAAAAAACAAAAGAGAAGAGAACTAAGATAAATTATGATTTAAAATCAGAAAATGAGTTTAATTTAAATTTTTTATTTTTATCAATAATTATTATCTTTTTAATGTTACATTTATATTTTTAAATAAATAGATAACTATTAATATTTCATTATTGATCATTTTTAAATTTTATTTATTTATTTAATATATTTACAAAAATAACTTTAATTTTGGGAGGAAATGTTTTTTTTCGTATTTTCTTTCTTTGATATATTAATATTATAATATAATGTAATTTTTAATAAAAATTATGTATGTTGATTAGTTTAGTCCTGATAATTAACTAAACCTTATAACCTAAAGTTGATAAATTTTAACTGCTTCATAGATTCATTTGGAGTTTATTAGATAAATCTAAAATATTTTTTATTTTTATCTAATTAATAATTTATATTATTATCAAGAAAAAATATTTAAAATATTTAATATTTTTTTTGTTTTTATTTAATTACTTTATTGTTTGATTTTATTATCAACAAAATAATATAAATATTATTTTTTTTCTATAAGTCTTCACCAACTCACTCCTTTTCTTATTTATTCTCTGACTTAACTCACTTTTAATTATTTAAAAAAAATGAGTTGATAGACTTAAAACAATCACGTCATGATATTAACGATCAAAATCAAACATTAAACATAAAAATAAAAAATTAAGCACAAGAATATTTAAAATGAATTCAATTAAAAATATCTAACATTATTGAGTAATTATAACTTCTTTAAGCCTTTCAAATATTAAATTTTAATCAAATATATATATTTTAATTTTTTTTCGTAAACATTTTCTTAATTTCAAATAAATTTGAAGTGAGATATGAATGATTGACATTTATCAGAGCACATGCCCATGTTACTTTTCATGTGCTCAATATTATCAGAAAAGTCACATATATACTTAAATCTATATATATATATATATATAAAACCTAACCCACTCCAAAGAGACAGGACAGAATGACGATGATGATAATTTCACATCCATTTTTTTTCTCTTACTTTCACTTTACGATACCTTTTATCAATATGTTTAATTAATAAAAATAAATATAAACAAAATTTTATAATAAAATAATAATATTATTGATTGTTGAGTGGAAGCGTGAAAAAATGATAGTGTCAATCATCATTCATTAAAAATTGTGAAAAAAAAAAGACTATTATTCTCATATTTCCTCGTGTTTAACCCAGAATTAAATAACTTCTGCTGAAGGAGCCACAACTTCATTCTTCCTTATTACATCAATTCATCACAGTTACAGATCAATTGGCTAATCCACATCTCACTGAACCAAGTAAATTCTAATTCATAATAATTTTACTAATTGTGAAATAAAATCTTATTTAATTGATTCTCAGATAAATAAATAGCAGAGATAAAGTTAGAGAACTGACATAACGAAAAAGAATATATTTTAACAGCACGGTTAAGAATTACTCGATTTGATACCAACTTTTTTAATAGAATATTATTTAATAATAAAACAATAATTTATTTAATATCAAATAAATATATTTTATTATATTCCCTGTCAGAATGTCGTAGGTATAATAGTGGGGTATCATGACAGTGAGAAAAAGCACCTTAAAACTCACAAGTAACTAAGAAAAAAAGTACACTAAGAAAGACTGAGTCATATCACACTAATCATAGCAACAAGATGAAAATGGTAGAGAGGCAACTAAGAGTTGTAATGATATTGCTTTGGTGTGTTAATTTTCATGTCCAAAGCTGTGATGAAGTTGAAGAAGGAATCAGTAGATCTCATTTTCCAGAAGGGTTCCTCTTTGGAACAAGCACTTCCTCTTACCAGGCACGTCTTTAGTGTTTGCTTTGCTTTCTCTGCTTCCATACACGTTAAAGTAGTTTTATTTTTCCTTATGTAGTTCTTTTCTTTTCCCTCTTAGAATATTGAAAATGGTGTTTCTGAAACCACAACAACAGATTGAAGGGGCAGCTTTTGAGGATGGTAAAGGTTTAAGCAACTGGGATGTTTTTAGCCATATTCCAGGTTAAATAGTGGTCACTCACTAGTCATCTCATTTCATTCTATCTTGATTGCTTGTGGTGCATACAGTTATAGAAATCATATTGAATTTGATCTATTTTCAGGTAAGATAAACAAGAATGAGAATGGTGACATTGCAGATGATCATTATCATCGTTATTTGGTAAACATCAGTTTCCTATTTAGCATGCACTTATTCTACTTTCACTAGTGATAGTGATTAGTATCTGACACTGAATGGTTCTCCTTGTGGTGTTTGACAGGAAGACATTGAGTTGATGTCGTCTCTTGGAGTAGATGTATATCGATTCTCTATCTCATGGTCGAGGATTCTACCTAGTAACTATCTAAATCTACATACTAGTTCACTAGATACCATAATCTTCAAAATTTCTGCTTAATTTGATCTTCATGAGCCATAACAGGAGGCATATACGGGGACATAAATCCAAGTGGGATAATGTTTTACAACATGATAATAGACAATCTGCTACTTAAAGGTGAAGTAACAATGTCAATGCCCATTTTGGTTCATTATATCCGTAGTTCTTGACTTGAGTTGAGAGTGATACTATTCAGTCTTGGTACAGGGATTAAGCCTTTCGTGACAATACATCATCATGACCAGCCACAAGAACTGGAAGAAAGATATGGTGGTTGGCTTAGTCCCTTAATACAGTAAATTTGCAACTCTCACTTTTGTTTACTCGTAATGTATAAAGCTAAAGGCTTTGACATTTTATCAGTTTTTCAATGTCCTATAACCTTATGCATTGGTTTTTAATGGTATCGCATGATTCTAGTAACCAACTTTGTTTAGTGAATGTGGAAAAAGACTTTGTTTGTGTTGTTGTCATCCTGTTTGTAAGCTTATGAATCCCCCGCATAATCATAGTGGAACTTTGTTGTAGGAGAGATTTTGTTCATTTTGCTGAAATCTGTTTCAAGAACTTTGGAGACAGGGTTAAATATTGGACTACCATCAATGAGCCAAGTCTGGTTACAATCAATGCCTATATGAAAGGAACATATCCCCCTGGTCACTGTTCTCCACCTTTTGGAAATTGTTCTACTGGTAACTCTGATGTTGAGCCCCTCATTGCCATGCACAATAGGTTACTCTCACATGCCAAGGCTGTTGAATTATACCGCAAACAATTTCAGGTAACAAAAAATGCCCTATACTACAATTTGTTGTCACCTTTTCTAGGATAGCAGAAAGAGGATTAAAGGCCATGATGGTAGTTTAATTAGTTTACAACTCATGTTGATCCAGGCAAAGCAAGGTGGAACCATTGGCATTGTTGCACACACCTTCATGTATGAACCATTTAGAAATGAAGAATGTCATAGACGAGCTGTGAAAAGGGCCTTGGCATTTGTCATAGGCTGGTAAGTTGTTAATAAGTACCATTTAATAAACTATGATATAGTAGATTACTATTGAAGAAAATCGGCAGCACACAATCCTTTTATTTTTATGTTTAAGACTTTTCTTGCTCTTTTGGTGATATTGAAGGGTCTTAGATCCACTGGTTTTTGGTGAGTACCCAGCTGAAATGCACTCTATACTTGGAAATCAGTTGCCAGTGTTCTCTCCTGAGGAGAAGAGACTCATAAAAAACAGCATAGACTTCATTGGCATCAATCACTATGGATCTCTCTATGCCAAGGATTGTTCCCTCTCTGCTTGTTCACTGGGAGCTGATCATGCAATAACAGGTTTTGTAGAAAATACTGGAATAAGAGATGGCATTCCAATTGGTGACCAGGTTCCCTTTTCTCTCCTCCACCTACTCTTTTCATCATGTCATGTTTTCTTTTCTTGAATTTTTCCATCATTTTTATGTTGTTAACTCAAATGTTTGATAAAGGAATGGGAATTGAACATAATCTTTAATGCGATTTCTTTTGTTTTAAGCAGACAGGAATGCCACTATTCTTTGTGGTTCCAAAGGGCATGGAGAAAATTGTTGACTACATTAAGATAAAATACCATTATATACCCATGTACATCACAGAAAATGGTACTCACAAATAATTGTAGAAAAAGTATCCCTTTATTTTTACTTTATTTATTATTTTCACTTTGTATTCAAATAAAAACAACATTGTATTTTCACTTTGTTGACCATGCAAGATTTTTTTTTTTCATGGACATGATCCTTACAGTGTTTCAAAGCTGATAATAAAAAATTGATGTGTTTCTGAGTTGTTAGTTGGGTTTTGAGGAATGAGTTTATTAACAAATTTTGAGTTGTTAATTCAAAATTGTTTCAGGATATTGTTCACCACTCAAACAGGATGTGACAATAAATTATCTATTACAAGATTTCAAACGAATAGATTATCATAAAGCCTATCTGGGAGCTCTGCTAAGAGCCATAAGGTGAGTAATGAGGACTGATATATTGGCATCATCCATGTTTAAGGTTGTTTTTGATTACTTCGTCTGTTAAAAAGAGGTAATTTTGTGATGTATAGAAAAGGTGCAGACGTAAGAGGATACATGATATGGTCATTGATGGACAACTTCGAATGGGCAAGGGGCTATGACATCAGATTTGGGCTTTATTATGCGCACAGAAGCACTCTTGAACGAATTCCCAAACTTTCTGTTCAATGGTTTTCTAGTTTCCTCAACAATACCATCTCCATCACACAAGAGAAGAGATTTGAAGAAGCAACGTCTTAGAAGCAAAGATGTGAGATATGTTGATTTAGATTTTATTTGAACTATCTGGTAGGAATTCAGTGAGTTTAAGTCCCACATTGAATAAAAATGAGAAAGTTAAGCAATATATAAGGAAAAAGACCCATAAACCTACTACCTTAAGGTTTTGGGTTAAAGGTGGTGTTATTCTCTTATGTATGTTTGACTTATTTCTCCTTCTTGTGAGATCTCCCTGTTATGCTATTATTTTTGTTAATTGAACCATCATATACAACAATTACCTTTCTATTTGGAGGTATGTCAACAAGAGTGTTGTTCTTCTCAACCATATACAACTCCTCTTCCTCATCTTTTCTTCACCTAAGTCTCAACCATATACAACTCCTCTTCCTCATCTTTTCTCCACCTTAGGTGATTGAAAGCTTCCTCATAGTCAGCAGGTGCAAGAACATCCATATTACATCTTTGATACATGTCAGAGAGGAATCTATTACCTCTCACATGATGATCATCCACATTTTCATCAGAACCTTCTTGCTCAGTTATTTTTAAAACAACATCAAAGCCTTTAATCTCTTTCACAATCAATTCTTTAGAAACTTTAACATCATCACGAGAATTCAATCCATGATTTTCTATTACTGGCTTGATTTTCTACTGTAGAGTAAGCAAGATTTGTTTGCAAGTTTACCGAGAAGCTTTTGTCCTTCATCTTTATTGACATCAATTTAATGCCAGTTGTATCAAAGACTTCACAAGTTTTATCTTTGAACACAACAACATAGTCTTTCTCTAGAAGCTACCCAATATTTAGCGGATTTTGATTAATTTCAGGGACATATAGAACGATTATTTTTGTACCTAAGCCAGCATCAATGGCAATATTACCTATGCCTTTGACCTCAATATAGTCTCCATTCCCAATTTTGACTTTCGAAGAGTGGGTTTTGTCAAGCTTTACAAACATATGTATTTATCATGTGTCATGTGATGAATGCATCCACTATCAATAAACCATGTTTCATTAGTGATGTCACTAGCAAAGCAAGTCGCTACAAAAAGAAACTCCTCCTCCTTGTCATCAGTCTCTTGAGCAATTTGCACCTCTTGTTGCTTTCTTTTGCATACTTTCTCCATATGACCCTTTTGATTGGAAGAACTACAACCACATCTGGTCTCCACCAACATTTCCAATGTGGATGATTAGTTTTCTTGCAGTTTGACATGATCAGTACTTCTCCTTCTCGTCATCATCATCGTCATCACTTTTCTTCTATTTTTCCAGTCTTTCTTATTTGCTTTGTAACTCGACTGTGACCTTGCTAGAAAAACTCCTTTAGCAGTATTCGACTATTCTCTCAACAATCTTCTCTGCTCTTGGATTTGCTGAGAGTTCATCAACTCGGTTAGTGAAATCATTGTGAGATCTCTTGAATCTTCAAGTGATGAGATCTTTGCTTCAAACCTTTCTGGAAGACTCACCAACACTTTTTCTACGATCCTTCTATCAGGTAAATCTTCACATAATAGTCAGATCTTGTTGACCACTGCCACAAGAGCCTATCAAAATATTCTTTGATGGTTTCGGCCTCCTTCATTCTCAGCATCTCAAATTCTCTTCTGAGATTGAGAACTTGCATCTACCGAGTTCTTTCATTCCCTTGAAACGTCTCTTGGAGAGTGTTCCAAGCTTCTTTAGCTATTTCACAGGACATAATTCTAGTGAATACAACATTAGAAACAACAGAGTGAATACAGGTCTTGGCCTTCGCTCTTCTTATTACTTCATCATTGTAATTTCTGATTTGGGCTACAGTTGGATCTTCTTGTAGCGGTTGGATTTCAGACATCACAACATCCCACAAAC
>Ga0099824_1000443_pt1 | contig 48479 bp, 19 predicted proteins | sample SiratrowhiteBW_FD_76837 | JGI IMG/M metagenome (GOLD analysis project Ga0099824, IMG submission 76837) | Root nodule microbial communities of legume samples collected from California, USA - Siratro white BW | ecosystem: Host-associated > Plants > Roots > Nodule | place: USA: California... | reverse complement strand
TTATAAAAATTTCAACCAAAAAAAAAATTATTTTAATAAAAAAAATTTTTTTTAAAAAATATACCTACAAAACCAAAAAAAAAAAAAAAAAAAAAAAAAACTTAGAGAAATCCAATAGAAAGTTAAGAAAGAATGGTAAGAGATGACGTGTATAAGGTAAGGGTAGCTAGGAAGGTAGTGGAATGAATCCAACACGTTTTAACACAAACAGGATCTGAGGAGTGCCTTTCTTGCCAACTTAGACTTTGTTCTCACATGCTTCTGTCCTTCCCAACCAGCATAAACTGACATCCTCTTTCAATTCCAAACCTTCAACCAAAAACTTTCCACATCAAATCTTTCAACAAGAGAGCCAAAAGGGTACAAATTATACACCAAAAAGCTTCCACCTTCCAAGTACTCTCATCTTTCACTTCTCCATCATCTAACGTATTCTCCATTGCATACACATTAACACACTCTTCCTTGAAACTCCATGTCTTCAGACTCAACACACCTCCGACTTCCTCCACAACTCCAAGATTCAAGCCTAGGAGGATCAGATGCAATGATCTTGAGGGTGGTTGTTGCAAAAGAGGCAAGTGTTCAAGAGTTGGAAGAGTGCAAAACTCCAACTTCATCCAGTAACAAGATTCCCATCATTCAAAAATGCCCACCTGCCCCAAGAAAGAAAAGAAGACTACAACAAAGGGTACCCTTTTCTTCAAGCACCAAAAGATCATCATCAAATGGGTTGAGCTTTGTAGTGAGGCATGATGAAGAGGTAGAGTCTTTCTTCCAATCAATGTTTGAGCTTGCTAGAGTTAACAAGAGATGTAGGAGTGTATGAAGCTTAGTTCTTAGCCAATAATTGTGGGTGAATATCCTCACATGAGTTATTTATAATCATCTCCAACTTTATTGGAGTTTTAGCACTTCTCTATATTTGCTTTTCAATAGTGGAGAATTCAACCATCAAGTTAACTCAACCAAGAATTTTCTATCATCAAGCTAACTCCATTGTATGTTCATGGCAATGTCTCATGTCCAAATTTCACGTGACGTATACCATATGCAAGTTTTGTGTTTATTTGTTTTTTTTAACGGATGTTACACAAACGAGGGTTTAAAATATTACAATATTGGCAATTATACAATGACCTATCATGTCACATAAAAGAATTCTCTTTCATGTTCCCATAAACAATATGTTGTGGGGGAAGCAGTAACTGCATTATCTGATACTTCTTCTTTCAGAGTTACAGTAGTCTCTGCTTCCTACAGATAAAATACGAGACAACCCCACTAAAAGGAGAAACTATTATGTCATCATGATCACAGTTAATTCACAAGAAAAAGAGACATTTAGTGGAGTTTTGTTATTTTTTTTATGTAAAAATAAAAATTGATCAGGTTCATAAACACGTGAGATTTGAGACTATGTAATGACTAATTAGAGTAACAGCTTGTTCAAAAGATGAATTTCGGATGTTTGTGCTTTTTGCTCCAAGTTACTTGCAACAACAAAAGAAAACTTTACAACTTCGCATAAAAAATAGCACAAGGAAAGTATAGAAATTAACTAGAAGCAATAGAACGAATTGGGAGCAAAATAAGAATTAAAAAATGCAATAGAGGTAAAAGTTTTAAATGGATATCATAGTCCTCATTCAGAATAATTGTGCTCTAAATACTAAATGTAAAATAGCAATAGTGAGACTAAGATGTAGCAATATTTTTACAGTATGATTTATTTTGAAAATGTTGGTGAATACAAATGGAATTAATGAAAAGATTAGTGTTAGGAGATATTGGGTTTGGATTGGATAGAAAAGTAAAAAAGAAGGGAACAAAGGAATTGAACTAGAGAGGGGAGGACAGAGAAACCTGCTCCACAATAGATTAACTTTATTTGCCCAAAAGCTATCCATGGGGACCAAGACACACCCACGAGCACCACGAGAAGAAAACTTGTACTTACATAATTTATAACCATACATGTGTGTCCTTCGTAATGGACCTTTATAATTCAACAATACACCAACTGCTTCTTACACCCCTTGTTTCCTTCAACCACCTTTATAGGATGTTGGAAATGTTTAAAATATTATTGTATAATTTAGAAATATATTTTAAATTATGTAATTTGAAATTAACTTTTAGATTTCTATACTATATATTCATAATACATTTCTAAATTATCTAATATGAAAATGAATCATAGATTAAGTACTCTGTAATATATTTTTCGATTTTTAATATACGTAATTCAAATTATCTTTAGATTATATAATCTAGAATGTATTTTTATAATTAAAAAATATATTTTTAATAAGTTGAAATATATTTTTAAATTCTGAATTAAACAATTTAAAATAAAGTTTTAAATTATATAATCCGTAATATTTTTAACTCATGGATAATTTGAACATTTTCAAAACTTATGGAAGTATAGAAAGAAAGTATAGAGGTGGTAAAAGGAATATCCCAACTCCACCCTTCTGGCCTTTTTAAGTGGCCTGCTATTATGGGTTACTCATTTCCAAAACTTGTTTTTTAAAGACCAACAAGTTTGATGTGTAAATTGGACACAAAACAGCGGATCAGGCTTGATCTACAAAACTAGTTAAATGACGGCAGATGAAAAACTCTAACCTAATTTTATATTTTTAAATTAAATTATTGATATATATTATCATATTATTAAAGTAAAGTTATCAACATAATTTTTCACTAAAGAATCAGTAGTTGGTGATGTACTCACTTTCAAACCATTTCAATTTGATTCGATTTGATTTTGAACTTTCTTTATGTTTTGAACACCCTGTTTACTTTTGCTATTAGTGTTGCCAATGATATAGATATAGAAAAATAAATTATATAACTGGTACATTTTGCCATCGACATGTTTGAGTTTTCATTTGGGTATTTGGGGTGATGCTCTGCTTCTTTCTAGATATTAGTGTATAATTAATTTACAGTCTTGGGTATGAAATACAAATAATTTGCAGATATTGATGAAAATATCAAGCCTTCTAATTTGAAAGTGATAGATAATTATTACACTGTTCATGTGTGTTACTTTATATATTTTTGTAGATATTATATAGAAATAATAATAAGAATGAAAATAAATAACACCTCCAATTCCAGCCTAGTTACCACAAGAGATGTAGTTGAAGATAGCCTTATCCATCCCACCGAATGCATGAGAAACTAAGGAGCTCTGCCCTTTATTAATTAAAAGGATTTTAAAAATTTGTGCAAGTATATATTAATCAAGAAGTTCCACTTGCAGTAATCTTTTTAGAGACTTGGAATCAGCATAGACATATTTTAACAAATATAGAATTCTTGAATCATGCTCATTGCCTTATTCTTCTCTTAAACCCCACAGCAGGGTTCATTTCCTGAATCAATTTTAAAGGATGGTTCTTGAAAAATGGATACATGACCAAGTTCTTCTAAAATGGATACATTCTTCTTTTCTTAGTAATACTAAAAAAAAAAATAACTTTTCATAGGTAAAATAGTAAAGTACTATGAATCACAGTGGGAGACACATCCTCTGAACTCTTAGGAACTTGCCATTCACTTTTAAACACACGTATTTACTTGGTTCCTAGGCATATGACACTTGGTGTCCACACGTCAAGCTCTAGAACCCTCCTTCAGGGATGGCTAATTCTTCTCTATTAACATACTCATCCTCATCCATTAGTAACTTACTCATTTCGATTCTAAAAAAGCTTCAAGAGTAAGGGAAGAAGTTGTTATAATGGCTCCAAAACGTGCTGAGAAGTTGGTGGTGAGATCCACCAAGAAAGTGGTGGAATCAAGTGTGCAAGTATCGGTTGTAAGCAGCGGCAGCAAGAAAAGACAAACCCGGGGAAACAAAGATAATAATATTCGAACAGAAGAAGCAGTAGGTGGCGAAAAGCATGTGATGGTCATTCCCATTCAAGAAGGGAATCCTCAAGCTCAAAAAGCTTGGTCTACCTCAGCCATGACTGATGAAAACAAAGGTGAGCAAGAGAACACTGCTGAAGATGATGGAGTCCAAAAACAAGAGAATGAGGAAGTTAAGGAGGAGCAAAAGGCAATGTCCCCAAAAGGGTCTAATGGTAGAGAGAAAAAAGTGGGGAAGAAGAAGGGGAAGAGAAGTGCAGAAGGGTATCAGAGGTATGTGTATAGGGTGTTGAAGCAGGTGCACCCTGAGATGGGAATCTCTTCCAAATGCATGACTATTCTGAACAACTTGATGAATGACATGTTTGAGAGGCTGGCTGGTGAGGCTGCTAGGCTGAAGGACTACACTGGACACATGACATTGTCTTCAAGGGAGATTCAGGGAGCAGTGAAGCTGGTTTTGCCAGGAGAACTTGGGAAGCATGCCATTGCTGAAGGTGTCAAAGCTGTGAGCAACTTCACCTCCTATGGTGCCTCATGAATGATCATCTAAGACAATATTTCTATGTTTAATATATAAATATGTACTTGATTAGGTATAAGGTGACTAGGTTAGTTTTTTTTTTTATCAGTTTAAGGTGACTAGGTATGTAGTATTGTGTTGTTGACTAGAGATGTCTTTTGTGTTTTGTAATTTGGAGAAGCCACAACAAATGGAATGGTTGCTTGCTTCTTCTCGTAGGGTCAGAAATGTAGATCACTGACTGTTATTTGTGACCTTGTTTATGTGTAATGCAATTAGTAGCTACTTCCAATTTCATGGATTTTTCTGGGGGTTGAGGGAAGTTTGGTTTCATATTTCACAGTGTTCTACTCGGTGGATCGGTGGAGGATATTATTGTATTTTAACACCTTTTATATAACTTAATATTTAAGAAAGACAGGAAGAAATACGGGAACACTTGCAATAAAACAAAAGAAAATGATAAATAAAGTACATCTGTTTTTGTCCCATGTTGTTTCTGAGGAACAGGGTGGGAACATTATACACAAACCTGCTGATCAAAAAAGAAAAAGGACAGTTATACACAAACCTATTGTTTGCTCAGTTAATTTAATCTTTGCTCATCTTCCAAGTTCTAATATAGAAATAACCTTTTCATAGATATTTTATATCACTAATGTGTTTTGTGCTTCTTGTTTCTGTTGGGAGGGGAAAATAACGGGGACAATGAGAACTAAGACACTAAGGGAACAAATGAGAACTAAGACACTAAGGAAATCACAAGGGAATAAATGAGAATTAAAATACTAAGGAAATCACACTATCTCAATCTAAAAACTTTTTGTAAGATTGTGGGTTTTTTTTATATGTTATTTAATTATATTTGTGAGTTTGTGAGTTTTTTTATATGTTATTTAACTATATTTTTGTGGGTTTTTTTATATATTATTCAATAATTTTATTTCTGTGGGTTTTCTTATATGTTATTCAATAATTTCATTTCTATTTAATATAAGACTTAAATTACTACTTAAATATCTAATAATCTTTCACAATCTTCCTTATCTCATTTGTATCTAATATCTATCTAATATAAGATTTAGACTCATATTTAAATATCTAATAATTTCACACTTAAATATCCAATAATCTCTCTTTTTTAAATATCTAATAATCTCACACTTAAATATCCAATAATCTCCTTTTTTAAAGTGAAAGTCTCTATTTCTTCCTCTTAAAATAAGGGAGAGTCTCCAATTTTTTCTTCTTAAATGAGAGTTTCTATTTCTAATTTCTATTCAATATGAGAGTTAAACTCACACTTAAATACTTAACAATCTTTTTTTTAAATAAAAATCTTTTTTACATTGATACTTAAATACTTAAGAATCTTTTCTTTAAATAAAAATCTTTTTTACATTGATACCGTGAAGTTTAATATCAATTGTTGAGAATACTTATAAGGGTTTTACTGGTTTCATTTGTTGGAAAATACCTAACTAACAGGGGATTTTAATAATTAATAGTACATTCTTTTGAAGCCCTTTTTTTTAAAAAATAATATATCCTTAGTAGCTGATAAATGGTATTTAAAACTCATGTAATATAATTACTAAGAAATAAACATTAAGAAAAACTTCTCTATAGGTTTGTCGAGCTCATACTTCTTGACAATCTAATGCCATCCTACTTTGGACTTATTTATATATAACCTTTTAGAATCTAGAATTGAGTTTCATAATAAAGATTCGATTTCATGAAAACCCAAAAAATAAAAAATTGACTTGAGAAACAAAAAATGTTCCTACCATGCCCATCCAAAATAAGATACGCTGACATATAATTCATAAGAATCGGACTCCTCTAGAATAAATAAAAGTAAAGTAAAACAAAAAAGTAGTTATCGATTCAAATTAACAGGCAATACTTTTTTATTGGACGATGCCTAAACATTCTAATATATTTATAATTTACTATTAATAATGAACATAATATAAATTATTCATTTCCTAATTTATAACTTTAATTATTATTTTTCTTTAAAGTAAGTATTTATTTTTGGAGTGAGCATTAAAATCAAGTAGGTAAAATACTTTATTAGACCTAAGTTAGGCTTAAACTATATTTAAATCTCTCTAAATTAATCTAAGCTTTTATGATAGCAATACATGAGAATATAAGTTGGATCGGATGGACTTTTTTGAAGGTTTATTCCATAAAACATATGTTTTCTCTAAGTCCATTTTCAATCCATAAAGTTATGTGAAAAAATAGACTCGTCTGCGGATTGAAAAATAAAAAAAAAATAAAGAAAAAGATTTATCAATTTAAAAAATGTTTACTTTTCTTTTTCGATAAAATCTACTAAACTAAAATCCATAAAATTAAAACCTACTAAATTGAATTTTTTAAGTTTGTTAATTATGTAACTTTTCTATCTAAAAGGTTGCAGTTTCAATTTCGTGAATTACTCTACAAAGCTTGGAGTTTGACAAACTAGCTTGTAAATTAATTACAATTATGCAAATTAAGAAAAGGAAGGGTGTAGTCTTAACGAACTGGTATGCAAACTTAGGTTTATATATCCACCCATGTAGACGAAGAAGATATGTAATCCTCAACAATGCTCAAAACGTATAAACTATTGTGTATTTTTTATTACAAGTCTTAGAAAAAGTACTTAGAGAAAGTTGCGTCCAAGCAAATTTAATCAAGATTGGGCCCATTTGTCCAATTTAAAGTGATGACAAGTTGTAACGATAACATTAAGATTTTGACAAGTAAATTTGATGTTATTTCTATCAAGAAATTGCTTGTAACAAGCTATAAATTCAAATATTCTGATATTATTAGTATCTTTATTAAATGTTTGATATAAAAAGTATTAAAAACTTATAAAATTTTGTTCATACCATATCACAATTTATATATATCTCTTTGTATTGGAAAGGTATAAAAATATTTTCATTACAGGAGTTATAAATTACTGTTTTACTTTGTGAAAGTTGAATATAAAAATATTTTTATTATAAAAAATATAAGATTTTATAGGAAATATAAGGTTTCGTATTAAATTGATTTAATTTTTGTATAAATTATTAGAATAATTAAAATGTTTTTTATTATGCGATTAGATAAATTGTATGTCAAGAATTAATACGACTTCAAACAAAGAAAGTATATTCATATAAACGATTTTATTGTAAAAAAAAAAATTAACACTGAAATTATATTTGAAGAGGACTATTTCAATTGAAATTAAAAAACAAAGTAAAACCATATGTATTGATATGAGATTGTTTAATGAAGTATTATAACTTTCAGTATTAATTTTTTTTTTAAAAAAAAAAAAGTCCTCCTTGCCGTTAATTAACTACTTTAGTTATGATTTTTTTGCATTGAAGTTACTAATGAAGTCGTGTAACTCGAGTAACTCTCAATATTAATTTTTTTAAATGAAGTCATCCTTAGGTTAACAATTTTAGTTATGATTGTTTTGAGTTTAAGCACGACTTCTGTTCAAGAAAATTAATACTAAAGTTTTCAATTCTAGACACCACTTCACTAAACAATTTTATACTTATGTATACCTTCACTTAGTTTTTCATTGTAACTGAAATCTCTCTAAGTACGATTTCAATACTAAATTTTTTTCGCGCACTGAAATCATCTACCATAACTACGATTTTTTTTTAAGTCGTATTCCTCACACAAATGTTATAAAAAGTTTTTTATCTTCTAATTTAAAAAAAATGTATCATTTTGAAGAAAAAAAATAGATATAACTAAGTATTTAACTTTCTAAATTCACAATGCGACATCGTTTTTAAAATCTTATATTTATTTAGTAAAAAAAATATTATAACATCTATATTTTATTTTTACTTTAACTTGAAAATATTTACTACAATTGAATATTTCTCATAAACAAACACTACTTTTAATGTAAAAAAAAAAAAAAAAAGTCTTTTGTTATTAGGACTCATATCTTATATTTATTGTTATGTCAATATATTTTATGAGAAGTCTCATATCTTAAACTCATAATATAGGTACAAATCTTCTAACATACCCTTATAGAAGAGATGCAGAGACAACTTCATCTCCTACTTTTCCTTCGTGCGAACCTGAGATGGGGTGCCCTAGCCCCTACAAGTACTGGCATCATGAAACGGTCTTTGCCTACTCAATCTGATATACGGCATTGGTATGAAGTGCTGTGTCTATATCACAATGCTGCTACGCTTCTCTGCAATAGCAAATAATGAGTCTAATATATTGCGTCCCTCAACAGGTCAAATAATGGTGCATTCCCCAGCAACACTTTTTTGCTCATGTCCAATGTCAAATTGTCTGCTGGAGTTACCTATAATAACATTTGAAGCAGCTACTCCCAGTACTTTTCTAGTCATATATATAAATATTTCAGTATGGTTCCCAAAAACTTATGGATAAAATGGAACAGAGCGACCGTCGGTCGTGTCTCGTAGTCACGTCACCCTGCGCACAAAGTTATTCCACAGCTTATATATTCTCCTCCACAATAAAAAAATTAAAACTCACTTTCCCAAAATTAATAGCAGAAGGAACAACCATAGCAAATTAATAATATATAATACGATTAAATGATAATCATAATGTATTTAGAAGGTTCAATGCAACATTCCCGTAAACTCCAGAGTCACGGATTAAATGCTGTGGCTCCCATTCTCGGTCCCTATCATATCACTCACACTCTAATTTATTTATGACACCAAAATATATCTATTATTAATTTACTATGCACAGTTTATCATTGTTAAAATTATAAAATATAGAACCTCATAACACTGCAACACCTTTTGTGACACATTGGACCGTGTTTGGTTGCTGAGAAATTTTAAACAAAAAATGGAATTCTCTTGCCGCAGATTGCTGCTACAGAACGAGGACGTTCCGGTCTCCACGTCCATGCCTCCTCTTCCTCACGCCAAATCGCCGCAAGTGTCCTTAGGAAGTCCTCTGGAAGTGTCTATTCGACCGGTGTTCACTTCGAGCGTTGCCTACGTCTTCCTCATCCTCTTCACCACCTTCTTCTTCATCGGATTCGTGTTTCTCTACTTCCAGCAGCACTCCTCGCGGTCGGAGTCGGAGTCCGGCGGCATGCGGCGGCGAGCGGAGTCGGAGTCGGCGGTGGCGGCGAAGTCGCTGGCGGTGGTGGCGGAGGCGGCGAGGCAGGGGGAGTGCGCTATATGCCTGGAGGAGGTGGGAGAGGGAGAGGCGGTGAAGATGATTGCGTACTGCAGACACGTGTTCCACGCGGAGTGCATTGACAGGTGGCTGGAGAAGCAGGTGACGTGCCCCGTGTGCCGGTGCTGCTGCGAGAGGTGTGGAGAGGTAGAGTCGGTGACAGTGAGAGGAGGAGAAGGAGAAGACGGAGAAGTGGTTTCCGTAACAAACTTTGATTAGGAGTTGTTGCGTGTGTTAGAGGGCATTGGGTTATTCATATTAACTATGCTTCAACAACCACTTTCCCTTTTCTCATTCCCATTCCCTCTCTTTTCTTCTACCACTGTTCAATAACTCAATAACACTTCCCTTTTTTTCATTTCTTTTTTTTTTAACTTTATATTTTTTAATTCAATGTCTAGTTGGTAGAATAAATATTTTAAATAATAACTATTATACTATTTATATATTCTCTTATTAAATAAAAAATAAAGTGAGATGAGCTAAAATCTATTATATTTAAAAATAACACTTGATACTTTTTTATATTCGGTATGAGAAACAGTAATACATTGTCTATATTATGTTTTTATTATGTCTTTATAATACAGGTATTAAATATATATTTTGGAATTTGACTTATATTTTTGAACAATATGGTTATTAAAAAAGATCTTGGAATTTAGAAAAGGTTGTGGTGCATTGAAAGTTAGATAAGCCTGAAATGGAAGTGGGTCCTGTGTGAGACGGTGGTCTCAAGAGTCCGGTCTACAGTACGTACAGAGCTAATAAGAGGCGTGGGTCCTATTTAAGATGGTCTTCTATTTATAATGTTCTCAACTTTTCATCTATATTTTCTTTTTGTTTTTTTGTTTTTCTACCCAATCACCTTTAACTTTAATTTGGAATGAAAATTTTACAATTTTTTCAAAGTTTAAATATATTGTTTAATTCACATTTTTTAGTTTTAGAAATATTATTGAATGATATTGCGTAATGGAGGTTATTTTTTAAGGGTCGGTTAAGTATTTTTGGCTAATATTAGTAAAAAGAAATTCTTATTAACATCAATTAAGGTTTTTCTTAATAATTTTTTTGTCAAATTCTTTTATTAATGTTATTTGAATTTGTTCTGCTAACACTAATAAAAAAATATTAATTAAAGTTGATTGAAAGTTTTGTCAATAAATATTAAAAAAAGAAATTCTTATAGATGTCAATAAAGAAAAATAATTACAGTAGACTTTTAGGAAAAAATGTGGTTGACATTTATTAAATAATAGTTTTAACGACATTATTGAGAAAAATTTAATTAATATCAACAAAAATATCACAAGTAAACAATTTAGTCGTGTAAAGTAAAAATTAACAATTATTAATATTGATTAAAAAACCTTGACTTACATAGGTAGCAAAATAGTTTTATTGATGTCAATGAAAAAATTTATCTAAAAAATTTATATTATATTTTTTTAGAAGTAACTTGATCTATTTTTTTTGGAAGATTTTTATCATAAAAATTTAATAATAATAAGACTCAATTAAACCTATATAAGGAATTGAGATCACTTCAGACTCAAAAATTATAAGACAAAAATAAATTTATGAGACTTTTTCTTTGTTTAGTGTTCATTTTCTCTTGAGTACAGTTAATTGGAACCTCTAATCCATCTCCAACCTGTTGGTTATCAACATTGTGAGGTTGCTCGTCATTTTAAGCATAAGTCTTAATATTATTCAAGTTGTGATCAAGCAATGACGTCAAATCACCATCATTTAGTCTTCATTGTTAGTATACATGAACTGCACATCACAATTCCTAATTAGCTTTCTTCTCAATAGGATCGTACAACTTTTAGTCAAATTCATTTCGATCATAACCAATAAAAATATACCGTCTTGTCTTTGCATCTAACTTGGATTCTTAATCCTTTGGAACGAAAAACAAGAAAATAATCATAGCTAACATTCTTGCCAAACCAAATTTTGTCCAACACTTCTTCAATGTAATTGCAGGACTAAAATTTATAGCATGCACGACTACAAGGAATGTCTTTCCAAAAATGCTTAAGCAACTTTGCCTAAAAAAACATATATCTAACTTTTTCAACCCAAGTCTTGTTTATTCTCTCTACTAGGCCATTCAATTGAGGAGTTTCAAGAGGAGTCTTTCAATGTTTAATACCCTCTAGCTTGAAATAAAAATCAAAAGGTCCACAATACTCACCACTATTATCAATATGAATACATTTCATCTTCTTGTTATGATTGTCTTGATTGATAAAGTATGTGATTATGTGTGTTATTGACATTTAGAATTTGTGGTGATGAAGATGATGTATATGTGAATTTTATTATATCATGAGATTTGCGGTTGTTCAAAAAATTATCTCACTCCTATATGATATTACTATTATGATCATATTTGTACAAAATAAGTAAAATGTTATATGTAAAAACAAAAGTATAATAATATTATATATATAATAATAATATTTTTATTATGTTTGTAAAAGGATTTATACTATTTTTTTATTTATTTCTTATTCTATTTTCATTATTTTATCCGCCTCCTTATATCTTTTCAAAGATCACAACATTATAATTTAGCAAAACTAGTATGTTATTAAATAGGCTTAAAGTTTATCAACTTTAATAATAATAATAGAATGATATCTAAAAGAGATTTTTAATGTATTAATCTATAACTTTTTAAAACCAATACATAAAAATTAAACTTTAAAATAGTCATTGATTTAAATATTTTTTAAAAGATGTAATTATTAATTTATTTTTATATTTTTACACATTAATTTATTAAACATATATGTTACTTTTCTTATAGATAGATCATATAAACTAAATTCTAAAATAATGCATAAAAAATAAATGATATAAAATACACGGTAGAGAAGAGAAGACGACAAAACAGTTGAAGGAAGGAGGAAGGAGGAAAGAGAAAAGAAGACTAAAATTAAAAACTCTGTGGTGGCAGAGTTACTCAAGGTTCTGAATAAATCAAACATTATTTTTTCCTCTTCTTCAAGGTAAGCAATATTTCTTTGCCTCAATATTTGTCTCCATTCTCTTCTTTATTCCTCGTACTTTCTTCAAATCCAAATCTCAAATCTCCTAATTCCTCTTTAAACCCTATTTCTTTATTTTCCCAATTAGCACACTCTTGCAATATTAGAACATTTACAATCACTTTTAATCACCACACTTCAAATTTCAGGCCTTTGTAGATTGATTTTGTACCTATGCCTGAATGACGAACCGTACAAATTCATAACACTTTATAGAGTTGTATAAGTCTGCATTGGTTTAAAAAGAAAATTTACATTTGCTATGAAGACACAATCTTATATATGTGATTCTCTAGGTCGAACTCAAACAAAAAAGACCCAAAATTTAGTTCAAGTCTTTACCAATTCATCACACCACCAATACAAAAAATCTGGTTTACCAAAAACTGAAAACCTCACAAGTTTGGTGAAAACCAAAGATACTATTGTTGCTTTAAGTGAGAAGAAAGTAAAGAGTGATATGGTGGATGCAAAGAAACTTAAAAGTCAAGTGAATGACGAAACAAAAATGTTTGTTATTTGTAAGGAGCACATGAGCGATGAACCTAAAAGCCAATGGGAGAATAAAGGTGTAATGGTTGTTGTAATGATTATAAACATTATCTTCATACATATTGTCTAATAAAACTACACACTTGTTAATGCTCAAAGTCTCATTCTTCATTAGACATAGAATCAAGCTTCTGAGTAGCAAAGATTGGAATATGCAATTTCTTCACAAACAACAAGAATTTCATCTTACCCTTCCACAAATGATAATTCGTACAATTTAAAACAATCATTTTTGTACTGCCTCCATCATTCAAGAAAGTAAATATAGTCCAAAACCAATGAGCTCTGATACATTCTGACAAAGAAATAACAACTTAACAACCAAAAATACCAAAGTATGCAACAACAAAAAGAAATCTCCAAACTTGCAAGAATCTGTGTGGATCAACAACAATAAAAAGTGACAAAAAGAAACACCAATATTTTTAACATGAGAAAACGCTCTCAATGTAAGAAGTAAAAACCTCACAATTATAAGCCAGTTAATCAAGCTACACTAAGATCAAATACGAATACAAGAAAGTACGATCAAATGCACAAACAAATACTTACAACTAGTCAATACATCAAAGCAATAAGGCTTTCAAAATTTGAAAACTAAAAAGAAACTTAAAATAGAGCAACAATGTGAAATTGATTTCTCAAACCATAGACTTTCAATCCACAATCTCAACGATCAAAATGAAGAACAATATGTTGTAAAGATGCTATCAAATTTTCATACCGATTCAAAGATGAATATGGGAATTAGTTTTTCCCTCTTCTTTCTCTCTCCCAAATTTAACAATTTTGGACCTTTTAGATACATAGTTAAGAGTCCAACTTAATATTTGTATTTTGATTTACAATGACCACAAAACAAGTCCAATTCCTATCAACAAAAGTGATAATATATCTAATATAAGCTAAAATACTTTTGTCAATATTGATTAAGGAAAAACTTACTAACATAAGCTAAAATACTTTGTCAATATTAATTAATAAAAACTTATTAACATCAATTGAAAACAATCTCTCAAGAAAAAAAGATTAAACTAAAAACAAACTCTAATTAACATCAATCAAAATATTTTATTGAGGTAATAACTTTGATCGAGCCAACAATATCTTTTTCGTTCGAGTCAATACTAGAATGTTTCAATTGAATTTAAGTCTAACAATAAAATATGAAAAATTATGACAATTTTAAAAATTGATAAAATATAAAAATTGTGTATTCTTACTTTTTCTTCCTACAATTTAAAATTATATGATTTTAAATAATTAAACCTCTAATAACTTTTTAAATTTTCTTATCTAAATAAGATATATGATATAATTCAAATTCTATACGAAAATCGTTATCCTCTAAAAATTTTCCATGGAAAAACATTATTAACCTGCTCTTGGTGTAACAGAAATATGTAAGAAGAGAAAAAAAAATGGGAAAACCATTAGATTTGGTTAAAAGAAAATTAGTAAAAAAATGCACTAGGTCGAAATAGCCCATCGTATTTTTCATGATTGAAATACGTCCGCCAGAATTGATTTTTTTTATTTTTAAGATATATACTAAAATTAAAAAGCACACTTGCTTAGGTAGAGTCCAGCAACTTTGTGCATAAGGTCCCAAAGTCTCCATCGTGACTTCAGTCAATTCTTCAAATCATTGAATTTGTTGTCTAGGTGTTTAACTTCAATCAAGGAGGTGATTCTTGCACGTATGTATATTTTCAATTTTTGGGTTTGATGAAGGCTAATTCGGCTTTTGTTTCAAATGTTTCTTAACACAAGGACTTTTGCGAAAAAGGTTTGAAGTTTTGTAGATTATATGTATCAAATAGTTAACTATTGATAGAAACTGTTAAACGGTGTTTAATTTCTTTTCGCATTTGACACTATTAATTGCTTCCGCATTTAAGACTAATTGGCTTAATACGGTGCATTATGTACTAATGTAATTGTCTTCGTTTGTATTTATACTTTGATTGCCCATCCAAATCTGTAAATACCAGTATGCATCTTTTTTTAGCCTGTTAAGTGTATTCCAAGTCTCCAAATAGTTAGAATTAGAAAATAATTGTTTTGAAAGTTAAAAATTTAGAAGTTGTGGTTAATTAGTTAGAACTTAATTCTTAGTTAGTTCTCTCTGCATACGACGTGCATTAGAAACCTATCCGCACAAACTTCTCATTCTATTAAGGATGCACTTCATTATCTTCTTGTTCAACCCTAACGCGTATCACAGTACCAAAAGATGTACTTTAAAAATTTATTTGCATAGTGGTTCAAAAATCATGCTAAATGCATATACAAAGACCAAGAAAAAGATTCAGCAATGGTTATTTTTTTGTATGAAATAGTTTAATTATGTGTTAATTAAAAGTGTTGCTGAAATGCAAAAGAAATATATCAAAACTTCGTCATGCATGAGAAATTGAATAACTAAGCACCAGTTAATACTACTATTTTTCTCATCCAAACAATGAGACTACTTAACCGAGCAAACCAAGCAAAATCAGACAGAAACTTTTGTCGGCCATTAATTTACATGCAGAAAAGACATTCTCCTGAATTAACAAAGTTAATCTAAAACGGCTTTTAAAAGTGATCCTGTCTGGAAATTAATTTAATATTATATTTAGGCAAACTATATTTTTATAATCTATAACCTATTTTCCTTTTTAATTCTTTAATTTAAAAACAGAGCATGAAGAAGCATCGAAAAAAATAAATAAAAGAACTACCTTAAATAGTTCATTTGAACAAAAGTAGTCACGTTCTCCCATTTATTATGCTGATGGCAGATAGCTATATGATTGATTCATTTTCAATATTTTTTATCTTTTATTTTGATGGCAGTTATATATCGATTAATTTTCTATATTTTACTTATTATGTTGATGGCAGTTTAATTATTCATTATTATATATTTTGTGTACCCAAAAGTCAAATGTTAGATGTTAGGGGGTCATACTCCAAAAGCCTACAGCTAAAGCAAAAGTAACTACGCAATGAGTTACGTGGATTAGTAAGAATGAAATCATTGCGTAAAAAGAGATGCCGATATTACTGTCTTACCAAACTACCAATCAAGCAGAAGTTAAGAAATTTAAAAACAACAAAAAGAACATTTGGAAATGGTATTTGATCCAACGAAATCTTTCTAGTTGTGATATGCTGTCACTTGTCAATAATAAACTTCTACCAACCATGAGACCACACTTCAATAAACAAACCTGCATAACCTAGAAACGGAAGGTGAAGATTTGATGACAAATCAGAGCATTGGTACGGTCCATCAAAACAGCCAGACAAGCCCAAACCATAACCCACTTCAGATCAAAACCCGTCTGATTTCGATATAAGTGTAAAACCACCCAAACGAGTAAAACTTCAGAACAACATTATAATCACATAAATAATACAGAAATAGATTTCATCAACTATCCAGCCAACTAGAATTAAAATGACGAAACCTCTTTATCCCACAACCACAAAAAAGTGCAAAACTAAACTTCAAAAGCGACGTACAATTTTTATTCATGAGAATCATGGCCCCAAAAAAATGCCATCATGTGTTCCATTGGTTCACTCCACATAAATACAATAATCACAGTAAGAAACAATAAAGAAAATAAAAACGAAAAAAGTGACCTGGGAACGTCCAGGAGATAAAACTTGTTAGAATCCTGTATTTTGTTAAGTGTGACCTTTATATTTATGTCATATTATTGTATAGAGTAAGCCCGTATCACCTCCACCACAGGAGCTTGACACATAGGACATTTTTTCCTGCTTTGGAGCAACTCATTGGCACATTTTGAACATGTACACAAATGACCACATCTGCAGCAGAAGCACATGCATAATCTTTAGATATTACAACCATGTTTAGTTACAAACTGGGCTATAAATGTATCCGTCTGGTTGTGGAATATTACCTGTACAACAAAGAATCGATATTGCTTTCGCAGCATACACAGCAAAGACCTTTTCTTACACATTCCCATTTAGATTTATCTTCTGGTGACTCGCAATCATGTATATCTGAAATAAATTTAACTTAGTCGTATCAGTAAGCTATAGGAGAAAAGTTGTTTCTCTTAAAAAATATCACACAACTCAGTTGAATGGAAAATAGAAGACCCTGGAAATTGGGATTTAAAATGATAAGACAAATAGCACAAACCAGATGAACCAGCAGAGCGATTAAGGGCTGCAGAAACTTCTTGTCTTATAGAACGCTGCAACTCAAGCTGCATATCCATACAAGCCTCCAGTATTCTCTGCATGTTATTCATCCTTTGTTGCAATCGAGCCATGTCAATTCTCAAGTCATTAACAATCTCCCAATCCTGCCGAAAAGACAAATCAGAAAATTATTACGACCAAAACTTTTTTAAAAAGGAAAAAAAGTTAATCTAATATCTACACCATGGGAAACATCAGGCTAAGGAAAAATAATTATACCCTATAAATTTCAGGTTCTTACTATAAATCGTTGCTGATAAAACCATCATCAGGTAGACAAAATAAAAAATTAAATTAATTAGCTAATAAAATTCATTTACGGAACTTATAATACATTCAAATCATTTTCACTTTATTAGAGGATAGTGAACAAAAGCACCAAAGCAAATTTACGCACAATTCCTAGACGCTGATTATTTATGTCATTCTGTGACCAGTTGTCACGATGGTGGTGGCGCTGGTCCCAGAGAGGCAGAGGAGGCGGTACAGGTAAAGAGGGCAGATCAAGTGGACTATTAACAGGACCCTCCTGATCAACAATTTGATCCCTACTTTGCTGTTCAAGGTCCTGCTCTACTGAGTCTGATGAAGGAGTTGTTTCTTGCAATTCCCAGTCACTGTGTGCATTACCTTGCCGTTCAACATATGATTGTATTAACTGATCAAGACTATCCCGGAAACTGCTGCGAAGAAGGTTAGAGACACTTCTTCTGCAAGATAAAAAGGAAGAGTTATTTTAGATTACTCTGGATTACACGTTTCATTTTCAAAAAATAAGTGCAGAAGCTCTACAAACTTGTATTTACACACCTATTAAGAAGTTCCCTGAGTTCACCACTGTACACATTGTCTTCTTCAGGAAAATAAAATCCTCGAATTCTACCAACTGGAGCACTTTCATGATCTGAAGGTCCTCCCAACCAATTTTCCACAGCCTCTTGGAAGCCACCATCTTCTTGCCATGCTTCATGAGATTCTTGAAGATGAGAGTTCTCTCCATCCCCATTTCCCAATGTGTTTTCAGGCCAATCATTTGCTGAATTACTGAGCTGATTACCATCCGCACTTTCTTCAGTGATATTTCTCCATTCGGTATTATTCTGATACCACTCACTTCCTTCATTTTCAAAAGCTTCTTCTGGCTGTTCTACTTCTAGAGCACCGGATTCATTCCAATTTACATCATCAACAGCATCACCATATGTATGAATATCATGATTTGAAGAATTGTTTTCAATACTATTTATATCACCCAGCTCAGAATGCTCAATATGCACCTCGCTGAATTCCTGGTTATTACTATGCTGTGAATGCTCATCAGCACTATATTCAGTATGGATCACATCAACATTTTGCTCGGTGTTGTTCACTCTCTCAACACTAGCACTGAATGATGATTGGCAATCTAGTGATTCAATAGGCAAATGCTGCATTCCATCTCCTACTTGAGCAATAGATTCTTGCCAATTTAGATTCTCAGATGTGGTACCTTGTACACAGCTCTGGCTGTCCGATACCCCTCTGTCATTAGGGTCAGACAGTTCAGAATGTACAATTGGGACCAGATGTGAACTGCTTGATCCCATTTGTTCACTAGTGTTAAGATCAATATCAACATTTGACGTGGTGTCAGATACATTGCCGGTTGCTTGACTGCAACCACTATTCTCCTTTCTAGCGATAAATCCCTCCCTGTTCACAAGACAAGTTAATGTCATTGGCATTTAACAAAAATATAAAATAATTAAAATGAAGATGAGGCTAAAATAATTAACAAGTCCTCCAATCAGATTAAGGAACAAATGGGATTTCTTTAACCATCTTTAGAAACACGAAAACAGGGAGGAATTTTTTTTTAAATGTTATTAATTTCACAAATAACCATATTTTTATTATTTGTTGTTCTACCAAACGAATTAGTAGGTCACATTTCTTATAAAAAAAAAACTGGGGAAAAACTGAGCATGTGAATTCAACATATACAAAGAATTAGTAAAATCTAAATTCCAAAAGTGTATCAGTTTAACATTCAAAAGATGCATATAACAACTTCTCAATACAAGCCAACCTGTATGTTGCAGTAATGAAATAAAGTTATGTATACCAACACAAGTGCAACCCGTGCACGCGATTATCATGCATTTTTATTGGGTAAAAGCGAATCTAGCATAAAGACAAAAAAATGTATGAAAAAAAAAATGTATCTGAAAGCATTAACTGAATATCATAAGGAAATCCATACCTTAGACCTGATACAGTTTGTTTACGCCTCAAGAAGCCCAATTCACTTTCTGCAACAGAAAGGGGCCTGTTATTATCAACAGGTCTATCATTTCTCAAGAATCTGCCTCTAAGCAATGCCTGTAAACATTTTAACAAACATTCATCAAATGGAGGACAAAACTTAGGATTAACATTAATTCTGCATTAGGAATACGTACATTTTCCCACGCTACATTATTATACTTTGGATTTTAAACTTAAGTTTACTATACCTACAATGGTATTATGTTACTGTAATATTGCCTTGAAAGTCGGTGTATAATCAAAGTGCTCACTCACAAGTTCTGTCTGGCTCAACTAATGTGAATATCTTACACAGTTCACAGTAACAAACTCCAAAACTAAACTTGAAGGCTAATAACTGCATGATGCAGAAAAATTGTATTAAAAAAGTAATAATACAAAAGGAAATTATAAACCAATTATTGAACAAACCTGAATGCGATTTCGATATGGGAATTGAGTTACAGCCCGATGTACCGCCAAGTCCTCAATTTCTCTCTGCCTCTCTCTTTCAGCCTTCTTAAGCATATCAAGCATAGCCTGTCGGCCACATAATTTTCGTATGCCCCTCCGTGAATGCTCGTTTTGTCCCCCATTCTGGTTGACGATGAGTCCATCACGAACACGTTCAATTTGTGTACCAATTTCAGCAGATGATTCTTCCCTGTTTTCCCCAGATGAAACACTTCTCTGCTGGCTACTCATTTGTACCCACTCCCTAATAATTCTCACCCTTTCCTGCTCAGTTTCCCCAAGCCATTCTCTCCGTGAACCACTATTTCTTCTGGATACGTTTGATACATGATCCCTGGCACCACTATTCATCCATTCCCTGAAAATTTGCCTTACTCTTTCCCTTTCAACTTCTCCTAAATCAGAAGAGTTTTCACAGCTAGGATTATTTAAATCCTCGTGATCTTCATGGGACTCATTCTGACTTTGTGACTGTGACCACGTTTCAGATTCATTCTCACCCAAAACTGCATCTTCTAAAACATGTCCCTGCCCTCTCTCTTGGATATCCAATCTATCTTCCTGTGAGAGCTCAGCAATCAACCCATCCCTCCTTTGCTCAAGAGGTCCTTCACCAGGTCTTCCTTGAACTTGATTCACCACATGTTCATCTTCAATCTCTCGCCACATTTGCAAGAGTGAAGATGACCGGGTGCTTCCCCGTCTTCCCTCTCCCCCTCTCCTAGACGACTGGGAATGGGAGTCCCTGAGAAAGGGAGAGTCGAGCACAGACACACTGTGTAGACCAGCAATAGCCATTTCTACTTTACTTTTCTAGCAAGCATGCAGATCTCTTCAACCCATCTCATTCAAACGCACTAAAATCAGCATTCCAGAACATGGAAGAAAAAAACAAATTCATTCAAGTCACAGATCTTTTTATATTTTCATGGATTCAATCATCATCACATTAGGCAAAATCATTACTCTCCTTGCCAATAACATCACCAGCATTAGCCCCATGAGGGAAACAAAATCCAAGCTTCCGAATTTTCCAACTGAAGATATCACCGCTACCTTCACTAAATCCTGCGCAAAAGAAAATATCAATTGATGTTCCCTTTCTAAAATTCACAACCGAAATTCGTACGGAAAATACACACAGACACACATACAGAAACAGGCCTAGTGAAATAAATAAATAAAATATAAATAACCACACTAAAATTTCTTAGATTCCACAATCTCAGCGAACCTCGGCAAAACAAAGTCATTCGGCTCACGGCGTCGGAGTTCGTCATTTCGACTCCGGAAAAGGAAATTCGAAAATTCATTTGTCGCCATTTCAGACAGAAACATAAACTCCACACGAAAATCAAATCCTCATTGCGAGACACACAAATTTCCGACCAGGAAACAAAAAAACGGAAGGAAATAAAATTGAATCCAGAGGATTCAACAAGGGAGCACGGAAAAGAAGAGGCATCTTTAAGCGATTGTGATTTAACTGTAACGGTGAAGCGTGAAAAAGGAACGTACCGGTGAAGCAGAGCTTTGATTTTGAAGTAAAGGAAACGAAACCCTAACAGCGAAGAGAAAGAATTTCAGAGAGAGAATAATGACAACGAGAATGGAAGCACACAGAGATAGAGAGAGAAAGAAAGAGAGAAGATGAAGAAAAGAGCGGCGATTTAGAATTAATAAATGTTGACACGTTTGCATGGAAACTGCCGTAACGTAAAATAAATAAATTAAAAAATAAATTTTATTTTTAAGCGATTCTCACCTTTCCGTGACACGTGGCAATCTGCCCCCTTTTCCGCGCAAATGACGAAATGTTTCCTCTCACAATCTTAAATTGAAGGTGAAGTTTTTTTAGACCGCAGAAGACAGAACCCATTCAAACGCTGTCGTTTTGTAAATATAGTTGTTTTAAAAAAGAGGGGGAAGTTCGCTCTCCAATGCAAGGAATGATTTTTTTTTCTTTTTTTTTTTCAATATATCTTTCTGCTTTTCTATTGAATTATAAATCACTAATTAACTCACTTAATGAAGGTTTTGGGGGGATTTAATTGCATTCATAAAAAACATCTATATTTGTACTAGTATTTTCTAGAGCAAGACTTTCTATACAAAATTAATTAAAACTTTGATCTAAACCATTTAAAACAAAATGCATTGAATCAAATAAAAAGTTAAGTCATTAATTTTTGGTCAAAAGTCAAAATTAATTTCTCAAATACTTATATTTATTTATAGTGTTGACTTCTTTCAATGAGTAGCCTTTTTATATTCAGATTTAAAGATCAAATTTTAATTATATATCTAAAAAACATTAATATCTATCTATATGACAATAATAATTCAGATAAAAAAAATGTCTATATATGATAATTTTAAGTCAGTTTTCGAACAAAATAAAATCTTTGAAAATAGTTTTATTTCATTTAAGATAAACCTTATTTAATACAATTTAGTCCTTGTAAATTGTACATTTATGATGACTTACATACTTTATTTGAAATAAATGATAAATGTTAATAAGAAATTTTTTGATTTTTTTCTTATCGATATTAAGAGAGTAACTTTCATCTTAGTTATTATAAAATAAATAGATCATTTTCTTTTCGGATAAGAAATATGTTAGAAAAAAATTGTGCTGACATTAGAATATGTCACAGTTATCTTTGTCTGAAAAGTCTTTAGTCAGAATACTAATTAAAACAATCGTCTTGTGGTTACTTTGTAGTTATCGGGTAATCATTATTACTGAAATGTAAATCATATCATAATGATTATTAATTATATTTTGATGGTTACAAATATGCCTGAGAATGTGTGAGAAGAATAAATTAGTAAAGTTCTTGCTATTCTCGTAATGATGACCTAAAATTCGAATACTAACATTGTAAAAGTGATCTAACGTAGGGGGTTATATCATTCTAATTAAATATAAAATGTAAATACAATTTAAGTTTATTTAGTTTTAGTTTAATATAAATTAAATAAAACTAATATTTTATGATTTAATTTCGATCAATTTTTAGAGCACAAAAAGATGGTTCAATATCTGTAAACAAAATTATCAAATAAAGTGATATATTGTATATATATATATATATATAATATTTCAATTTCTGTTATATTTACCAATAATTTGTATAATGTAATAGTTAAAAACTATAATACATATTTATTATCATATTTTTATAAATATAAATCTAATTTAGTATTAAAATAATATTTAAGATACATATTCATGTATACGTAATGCTTATTATTAATTAGCTTCAAAATGTAATATATTTAAGTACAAAATTTAATTATTGATTTTTAACCCTAAAATTAAACCAAATCATTCAATTGAGAAAAAAATGTATTCAATAAATTTAAAGAAAATTCAGTTTTTATTGATTTTAATTTTTTTAAATCAATATTCTGTTTTTCTTTATACTTTTCGTTTTGAATACTCTGGTCAAAATCCACTGTGATATTATGGAGCAATTCTATAATATGTTTTAAAAACTTAAATTTATAACTGCTGTAACTTATAATTAATGCTTAAACAATATTATATATATTGAAAATGTTTATTATATCAATTAATTATAAATTAATATGCATGATACTTTTGTTTTTCTTCACAATAATGACTTTAAAAGATTAAATTAAAATTAATTTCTATGACAATAACCGTCAAAGACTAAAATGTAATTATAATTAATTTATATAATAATTATTCTAAATAAATTAAAGTAATTAAAAAGAAATTTGTTTATTGTAACACTCCACAAAATTAAAGTTTCTATTAAGATAACTTAAGGATTAACATCATGCATATCCATCTTACAATACTACATAGTTAACATGCATGAAGATTACATAATTACATAATAATACTGAAATTTCAAAACATATTTACAATATCAAATACAAGTTTTTTAAAATATAATATTATTCTTAACAGCATCCTTCAACCTAGATGATCTCCTACAGATCCATCGGCATCACCATTTGCTTCTGTGTCAAGACACGATCATCACAAATAGAAAATCAAACACAATACAACCAAAAGCAAAGGGTAAGCTAACCAAATTCTAACAAATAAAAAACATTCAATTTCATGTATCATCACAATATAAGATTAACACACTACAAATATGACTCTACTCCCAGAAGACTCGTGCGTCGAATAGACCTCGAGATATGCATCTGTCATCATACATCTCCACGTTGTGAATCCACACAGCCTCCACATAAATGAATCATCAATCATGTATGACAGAGTTAGTCCCCCTGAGACTTTCCTGACCAGTTATGTTTCAAGCTGCAGTCATCCTTCAGACCTCCTTCGACTCTCACCACCTAGTAATGATCATCTATTTGATTCCTATTACTAGTACTAGTAGAGTCAGGATATCAATTGTTATTGATCAGATCCTTAGACAATGCACTTCCTAATTAATACAGACACAGGTGTTTTCTTTCCTAAAAATAATATGCCTAGGCTTTGACCAACTTTATCAACACTTTTAACAATATCACATCACAATATAGATCTTTACTCATACATTCATTCACTTTTAAATCTCAATCTCCACTTCAATCTCAACATTTAAAGAAGTCACTAAACCATCAATATAATTAAACTCAAATTATCAATTAATCTATTTTATTAAATACATACATTGCATTCCAAAAGAGTTAAATAATCGAAAACGAAAAGCTAAAAAAAATAGTTTTTTTTAGCTTGAGCGAGACCAATTTCGCCTGAGCAAAAAATTTATCGCGCACACTTGCTTTAGGGGCTTTCTCGCCAAGGCGATTGTACCCTCGCTTGAACGAAACTACTTTCTTGCCTAGGCAAAGAACTTCCCGCCTGGGCAAAAATAGTCCAGAGAGCATACTTGCTACTCAAAACCATTCTTACCTAGGCAAGATGTTGTCGCCTGGGCGAATTATGTAGAAAACATAAGTTATAAGACAATTTATGCAGTTTTTACTATCACAGAGCAACTACACATGTCTCAGATGACTAACTTAACTAGAAATTCAACTTGCATTCCATCAATTTCCACATACTCATCATGCATACCAGAATGAATAAACAATCACAAACTCAACTTAAATTTCATGTCAGCAAATAAACCAGCACAAATGCATTTTCACAGATATATTTTGAATGAAACCCTAACTCAAACAAATTGGAATCGAGTAACATGCAAGTCAACTTCCCTTACCTAAATTGCACTAGAAGTTCTCTCTAACAGCCGTAAAGCCTATAAAATCTTCAAGAACTCGAATTTGCACCAATAGACCTCTGATCAACGATCAGACTAAAACACTAAGGAACTGAGCTTACAAAGGCACTATCTGATAACTCAGAGGCCACATGCAAGTTCATAAGGTAAAAGAAAACGAAAACCTAAAAAAATGGCTCTAAGGGAAGAGGGTAGAAAACAAACTTACTCTAACGGAGATTCTGATCAGGTAGACTTGCTCTATTCTCCATCACGAGTTCAACAGTGAGCTCCACTTGAGAAACTGATGAGGTACGAAAGTAGAGGCTTAGAGAGAAGTCAAAGGAAAAAAGAGTTAGGGGTTTTAGAGAGATGGTGACTCGAGTGAAAATGAGACTTGACTACTTACTTTTTCTATAAATACACGTTTTCAGTTTAATAATATAATAATCAAGTGTTCATTCCACTTCTACCATTTCTACTCAGATGACAGATTTTCTAGGTTGTTACATTTATAGTTATGTGAGTTTTGCTATTTTCTTTTTGTTACGAAAGATTTTGTTGTATTTTCTTGTTTTTGTGTAATTTTTTTCTTTTATTTAGTGTTTTGGAAAAAGTCTTTGGTACAATTCCATTTCCTAAAGTGAATAATGTAATAGTAAGTGTTATACTTGTGAAAATGTTCTAAAAGACTCACAAGTGTCGATTAGACTTTCATACTAAATATCCATCCAGCTTACATTTTTGTTAAGTTTACTTTCTTTACTTTAAATATTTTTGTTAGTAGCCAAATTCATCGCAAAACTAGGTTCATGTCCCAACACGTATAGTAAACATTCATTTTGGTCTAAATAAGGATATGTTTGCACACACATACTTGAAAATTATTTTGTGAGAAACTTTTGTCACTCTATTTTTGTGAAAACCTTTCAAACTTTGAGAAAATGTCTTCATAAAAGTGATCATCATTATAGACATTCAAATGTGCATGACGAATATTGCGACCATACTGAAGAATTGAACTTGAGATATGAGATTAGAAACTCTAAGAAAAAAGTTTGAAAGAAAACTTTTTAAACAAAAAGACAAATAATATATATATATATATATATATATATATATATGTGTGTGTTTGTTCAACTTATGCGATAAAGAGAAAAAAAATCGACAATAAATATGGTGAGTGATCTTATAAAAAAAGATAACATCATGAGGTCTCTTTTTTTCTCTGTGTGTACATTAATTATAACTATCGTGATTATTATTAATAAAACATTTAAACATCATATGCCTTATCGTTATTATTATTAATAAAACATCTAAACATCATAGGCCTATAAGTAATAGCTATCATAAGGAGCCTAAAATAAACCTTCCTCCCTTTCATAAGAAAAAAACAATGTGCAAAAGATGAAAGAGTTTATAGAAAAATGTAAAAAATTTATAAAAAAAATGTAAGAAGAGAAAGAGAATTAAAAAAGAAAGGTAAAAGAAATTATGAGAAAGAAGGAGAAAATAAAAATGAAAAGAAACCTTATAGAAAACATAAAGAAAAAAAGAGAAGAAGAAAAATGAACAAAAAAAAAGAAAAGAAATCTATAAATATTAATACAGAATATTCTCTTTATAAAGACTCTCAAACCATTTTTAATATACATATTTTATTATCAATCACATCCTTATCCATATAATTTATTTTATTAGTTTGTCTTTTACATTTTGAACTGTCTTTTTTAAATTCAATTATTATTTACAATAAAAAAATTTATCTATAATAAAATTATTAAATTATTTATTTTATAATTAACTTTTATGATATTATTCTTTTATAAAACTAAGAAAAAATATTTTAATAATTATGATAACTTTTTTTGTTATCATAATAAGAGGGTGGACACAACTAGTATAGATAGAGTAAAAAAAAAAAGACTTAATTTTAAAAGTCTCTAGTGATATAATTAAGAAAGAATATTTTAAGAAAAATTACATTAATTTTAACTCTTCTTCATCTTAAGTAACAAATCTAACTACTTTTTCTAAAATTCCATCAAAAACCATTTTGTTTTGTTGTTACATATCACAAAGAAAAATTTGAAAAAAAGGTAGAGAAAAATATCAAAAGGAAGAAACAACGTTAGTTAATTTTTCATATGATAAATACGAACAAGACACTATTATTCTACTTTTAGAATAATTTTTCTAGTTTTCTTGCAATAAATAGATTTATTTTATTTTTGTTTGTTATTTATTAAAGATGTATATTTAATCCTAATAAGAGATAATAAGCAACCAAAATAGTTTGTTGTCATTGAACATCATTCAGATGAGATCTAATAAGGTCATATCCTTCTCCAGATGAAGGGAATGATGAAACAAAATTCATGGTTAAGAGGATAAAAGAACATGAAACTTCAATGATAAAAATTCTTTTATGTTGGAGTGTGAGCAATTAAATCTCTTTTTTTTCTTAGTCTTGTACACATTATATAAGTTTTTATTTTTCTTTGTAATTTTTAGGATTTTGTAAAGTGATCAGAGACTAATTTTAAGCCTCCAAATGGGCATTGCATGGACTCTTATAAATGGATGAAAAGCACATAATAAATACTGAAATAAGACACATTTATTATTTATGATAGAATTTTTCGTCACTAGTATAAAAATCCGTTGTTAGTTAACATGTTGTAGTTTTAGTCCCACATCACTTGAAACATGTCATTTTTAAACTTATTTGGACGCTCCTCTCTTGTCTTAGAATGTCCTATTTTTGTATTTTTTTGTTTATTCTTATATTAATTTTGATATAACTTGTAAGGGAAATCAGGTCACCTAGATATAAACTCTTTATTTATGTAATACTCACCTTTGTTGCAATAACATATGAATTATTTAAAATTTTCAATTGATGTCTTAAGTTTTATATGAAAATAATATTTTTCTAATCCTTTTTCAATTTTTTTTCTTAAAAGAAGAACAAATTGGGTTTCTCTTAAAAAAAACTTAGTAATTTAAAAGTTTTTACGGTCCCTTTGAAATTTCCAAAATAAAAAAAAAAATATAAGCTTCACCAGGAAAAAACAATAAAAAAATTAATATCATAAAGTACAATTTTGTTTAGAAGTATCAAATAATTTATATGCATAATTATTTAGAGTTGTGTATAAGCCATGCATATGTATAAACCAAAATCCGGAACTGAAAGAATGTGTTGAGCCAACAGCTTTATTGCAAATAATTGTGTTTATAAATTTATGGAAGCAAATAATGAAGTTGATCATTAGATAAGGTCACCAAATTATGATGGAGTTAATCTTCTACTTAATCGGATTAATAATCTAGATCGAATTTACTATATCAGTATTTATATATTTCAACATTCAAACTTATTTTCGGATGGATGAATTTTGTCACAAACAAATAATAACTGTAAATATTTTTCTTGAATGCATGATTCTTTTCTCCTTAGCTTGCAATGTTGTAAAAAATATTTTTATATACTGTATTATTAAATTTAAAACTTCAACAAATACCACGACATTTGGAATGTTCATCGTATTAAATTTGGAACGTCACTCAAAATCTTTATTTCACAAATAAAAAAGTTTCAAAATTAACTCTAAAATTATTTTGATTCGTAAAAAAAAAAAAGATAAAGCTTTAACCCTAAAGCCTTGTTACGTTGAAATGATTGTACCACATATATAATTTCTTAGACAAAAATAGTATAACTTATAAAACTAAGAAAGGGAATAATGTAATTGAAATATTCCTAGCTTCTAGAATTTATAGAATTTCAAAATTATGTTATGAGCAATATATTAATAGTAACTTCTGTTAGAAAGAATAATCATATATTTCATGTAATAAGGCATGGGGTGAAGAAAGCACAGATGATAACAACTGCGTTTAATTAATAGATTTTATATTCAGCTTATACAACTAATAAGGTGTTAATTTGAGTGGGGAAAAAAGTTATTAATAGATATTAGAAAAGTGTTTTTTTAAAATATTGTTTGTACACACTGATTTTGAATATGTAATTATTAGAATAGGTTTCAATGTCAATGTGTGTATACATATATATTCTTTTAATAAGCTATTTTGGCATATGCATCATTAGAGTAATTCATTTAATATATTTAATATTTCTGATTCATTTATTATTTAACAATGCATTCTTATTTAAAAAGGTATAAAATTATAAATGTCTTTTACGATGATGCATTAGTTGTATTATCATTTCATTAGACTCCATATAGCAACACGCTTTTTGTCACCTATTGTTGTATTAGCAATCCAATAATAATATAATGGAGTGGTTATGATTGAGGCTAAACAAATTATTCTTATCACGTCCTTTGATTATTTTTAAGAATCAAACTATACACTATTTTAATATATTTAAAATCGATATAATTTTATAAAATCAAGATGTGTCCTTTTTTTTTAAATGAGACATACATTTTTTTTTCTTAGTTTGAATCCATAAAAATTATGGTTGGAAAGACACTTTATTCCAATCAAGTTATTGATTCCAATAAATTACTTTATTCATATAGTAATAATTGTTTTTAGTGAACATATACTTAGTTCAATGTGTTTTTAAATTTGAATGAGTATGTATAAATATGTTTGATAACTGTTTAATAAGATGAGACTTTTTATTGATAATTTTAGATGTTAATATTGATATAATTATTATTGGAGTCACGGCCATAAAAAAATATATTTAAAAAATTCAATATTAATGAGCTTGGAAATATGAGAAAAAGATTTATTAAAGTAGGTATTACAAACATTAAATGATAGAGAGATTTATGTATATTTCTTTTATTGTTTATTTTTTAGACATAAGAGATAGACATTTTCAGTTTCTGTTATTAATTTTTCTTAGTTTTGTTCGTTTAATTTTTCGTACTGTTCATGAGTTATTTTGATGGTTTGTTTACTTATTTTTTTTTCATGAGTTTAGTCTAATTTTATTATAATCTTATTTTCTTTTTTTTTAAATAATATTATTATAAATATTAAGATACCTACCACTTTTAATCACAAACTTTAAGATAATAAGTTTGTTTTGTATATATGTGTCTATTTTACTCATTTATAACCATTATAAAAAGCAAAAACAATTAGAAAAAATATAATTAAAAAATTTTAAAACTGATTATCCAACTCCCATTTACTTAAACCCAACTTGAAATATAAAAAAAGAAATAATCAGAAACCAAAAGCATGAATTTGAAAGTTAATTGTTTGTTAAATTGTAGAATGAAATAAGCATAGGAAGAGTAAGGTGGTGAGGGAGAAAGAGGCAGGAAGATAGAAACAGGCATGTTGAGATAGAAAGGTAGGTGTGTTTGGTTAGCTGTCTTTCATTTCCACCCTTTTGTTTTCTTATGTTATCCATCAAAAACTGCTCAATGCCATGCCTTAATAAGGTACTCTTCTTCACTCCCTAACTAAACCACTGGTCCAATCCCAAGAGGGGTAGCCCTAGCAAGCAAGGACATATAAGTCACTCATCAAATCAAACACCACCTTTATCCTAAAAAAACATCAACAACATGCCAAAATTCACACAATTTAACGTGAAACCTTGCATTGCCATGGACCATTAACCCCAACCCCATCACCTGATGTTTGCTTAAAGCTAATGCCTAGTGTACACTCTTTGCCTAACTCTTTTCATAACACATAGACCCTCCTATTTGTGTCACAAGATACTACCTTTTTCCACAAACTCAAAACCTATATTTTATAGGTACACATTTTCCTCATAAATAAGGGCATGAGATATTACACCACATGTAACACGTTCAAATGTTCATGTTTTCGATAACAACAAGATAATTAAAGAGATATTTTACTAAGTGTACTAGTTGTCCTAATTAAGAAAACAATAAATAATGGTGAGTATCAAATCAAAAAATTATGTGTGATAATTAATCTTTTACGTTTTTATGATTAGACTAATTCTCACTCACCTTCTTACTATTAGTTTTAAAATATATACTCATATCCTTTATATTTTAAATGAAACAACACTCACATCTTCTTTCATTTTTAATAAATAGCCATTTCATCTGTTAAAAAACTTATAACTAGTTGTTCGGTATCATTCTTTCTATTTGAGAAAAATAACCGTTTACATATTACTATTTGATTTACTTGATATAATTAACATAACTTGTAATAATGTTTTTTTTTTTCTTAACAATCACGGTTGTGAGTTGATATTTCTTATCACTCCTACGAAATAAATGATACAATATGAAATAATATCTATTAAAACTTAAATAAAAAAATTGTGAAAGTTAAAAGTTAAAATACAAAGTTAAAGAGTTTTTAATGGTTTATAAGTTTGATTGTTTTATAAAAAATTGAATGATTTTTTTTCATAAAAAGTTTCTCTTATAATATAAAATAATATATGTTATTTGAAAATTATTTTAACATGATAATTATCTAACACATAACTTTACGTAATTGTTCAATAAAAGATATGATGCATCAAATATTTATTAGGTTAAAGCCGTAAACTATGTGATCGCAAGAATCTCCATTGCATGGGATATGCATCGGTTGTTGGGGTGTTTGCAAATTTTAGATGTAGGGTATGAGTTAGTACTGAAATATTTCAACTACAAAAATTATTTGTTTTTATTCATTCACAAAACAATAATTTTTAATATATTTATGACAGAATTTTAATAAAATATTCCATAATATTTTTTTTATAGAATGTGATCGTATAATAAATAGACATTAGCATTGAAACTTTTACAATAAAAATACTCTAAACTATAATATGATTGTGGACACACTTATTTTGACGTGTAAGTAAATTATAGTTGGGGTCAGAAAATTCCAATAGAAGCAGAAAATGGTCGTTTTGGCTTTAATTTGTGGTAGTTGTCAAAGTGATGCTATTTTGTTAGTTCAAAGGGAGGTGTCAAATGAGATTTGCTCCATTTTTATTTTGAATTGTAACAACAAAAGTGGGGAGTGGTGCACATAAAATAAAACTCTGCTAGGAAATGCCAGAGAGTCATTTTCCTTGAATTAATTAGTCTTGGCTTAATTTTGAGGCCATTTTCTCTCTCTCTCTCACTCTCACTCTTTCTTGAAAGCTAGTAAAATTGAAATGGGTGGGTGCAATGCCAACTACCAACTAAAAAATCTCAACTATAAATACAAGCCACCGCAAAAATAAATATGGATATCTGTTTCTTCTCTTTAATTTATTGCAATTTTGGTTTCTTTTAGGTAAGGTAAGAGGCTTACTACCTCACCTTGTGGGCTTGGCCATATAATTTGCACGCATTTTTTTCCTTGCATCTCCATAATTTTAAATATTACAATTTTAGTTATGAAAAAAAATTAAAATATCTTTAGTGTTAGAGAAATAGGTTAAAGGTTTAGTGGAGGTTTCGCGAATTATAAAATCCGTAATAATAGAGTTTTTTTAATTGAATTGCGGAATGTATAATCCACAAATCTGAAATCAAATATTATAAAGTTGCCTGATTGTACGATCTGTAATATTTTTTCCTACACCTTTATCATTATAGACGGTAGAATCTGCCGTTATTGAAATATTTTTCAATGAATTGCGGATTGTATAATCCGCAAGTATAAAATAAGAATTTCATGACTTACGGATTGTACAATCTGTAATTCAAAGAAAAAAATTTCAATAATTGCAGATTATACAATCCACAACAAGGTAAGAGTTCACAATAAGGATGTGTGACTGAGATTTTAGAATTTGATAGGAAAAGATAATTAAAAGTGTCTTAATTAAATTTATTTTATTTTATTTTATTTTATTTTAATTGAATTTGAAATGAAATACAATCAAGAAGGATGAGTGAAGGTACAAAGACTCTTCATTTTCCTTAATTCAATTATTTTAATTGAATTTGAAATGAAATCCAATAAAGAAGTGAAGGTACAAAGACTCTTCATTTGCCTTAATTCAATTAGTTTAGTTTTATTTTAATTGAATTTGAAATAAAACTAATCAAAATAAGAGTGAATGTTCAATACTCTTAAGCATAACAATATAAGAGACTTTTCATTTGAGATGGATGACAACACATATAACAAAATCAGAATTTAATTGCATTGAATAAAATTAGGTTTGTACATATAAAGAAGGAGAACAGTTGCAGATTTAACTAGTAATCCTCATGAATAAGTTGCCCATTGTACAAATTGGGATGCATTGTGAATTGTGTAACCCCCAATACATCAAATCTTGAAATGACTTGGGGATTACCTAATCCAAAACTTATTATAATTTCAAAAATAAGTTACAGATTGGATAATCCACAACTCATTCAAAAATTCAAATGTATTTCAGGTTACACAATCCGAATTGACAGGTTAAAATATATTTTTAAAAAGATAAATTTGTAATTTCACCTTTAATATGGAGGTGGAGGAGTAGACTATGGAGGTGAAGGAAGAACCCGTCTATATTTTATCATTAAAGCCCAAATAAATAAATGGATATAGCCCATAAGTTTTCCAATTGGAACCATCCCCGATTTTACTTCCTGCACCCCTATGTTAACAAAAAAACCAAAATGCCCTTCCTCACTGTCACTGAGTCATCGTTGTGGCATTCACTGTCACTAAAAGTTCGCTTCAAAAAACTTATTTTGAAAGCTATCATTTATAGATCGGAAAGCTTGTTTTGAAATTCATTTTTGGAACGCATTTCATCTGTTTTAAAAAAATTATTCTGACAAATACATTTCGAAAAACGCCTTTCTAAAGTTATTATTTACGTTTTGGAAAACTTATTTCAAAACTTCTATTCTATGAAGCTCATTCTGAAATACATTTAATTTGTTTTGGAAAATTTTTTCTGGAAATCCAATTACAAAAATTATGTTTTGGAAATTCTATTATGGAAATCTTGTTTTAGAAATCACACGTTCTAAAAGTTTTACAGAACTTTTCCAAAAGTCACTTTTACGAAGAATAAAACGGTAATTTTAAAAATTATGCGGGTGCCGTTAGAAATTATGGGGGTACAGGAAAAAGAAAACCTCTCCTAATTTTATAACGTAACAACGACAATAACAACGCTGTTTTGCTTCCAAACATGTCTCAACACTTTCTTTCGAGTTTTTAGAAGTTTAGATTAGAGAATTTTTAGTTTATACATAAGTTAATTTGATTTATAAAATGTATTATTTCTTAAATCTTAAAGATAAATTTATTTAAATAGAATCTTGATAGCTCAAAGATAAAATGAAAGTGTAAAACCCAGAACAACTTGATAAAAATATAATAATGATAAGAATATAGAGCTAGCTATCCATAATATCAATAATCTATCAAACACAGAAAGGGCAAAGTCAGAAAGAAAACTAAAACAAGTTCATCGTTTGTTATTTGGTCAAGAGTTTTACATTGGAATATTTCATTCCAAAACCCTTGGAACTAGAGAAGAAAAAAACATGAAAATGTAACAACTAAAATTTCCACAGCACGATCTTGAACTTTCTGTTCTTGCCTTCATCAACTCATGTCCCATGAAGAACATTCACCTTCACATAGATACATCTAACATATTGAAGAAGAAAAACCATAAATCTACCATGATTAAAAATAAAAATTGAAATATATGCACATATAAAGAGTAATCTGTATCAAACATATTTCTGATTAACATGAAATCTCTACTAAAATAAATTAGGAGAGTGTTAAATACCTTTATGGTAGAACTACAACAATGGTGGCATAGAACTCAGAGCAAGGAATGTTAGATTCAAGAAGCAAATATATATTGTTATGAAATTGTGTTAAATTATTCCATTAAAATAAAACTTAGCATATCTTGTACGAAACTCAAATTAAGACATCTAATCTAAGGGATTCCGATGCCAAGCATAATGTTCTTTGCTTGATTTGTGATTCAAGTTAAAATGAATACTAGTGTATGCAAAATTTTCATTTTCAGAAATAAAAACTCACTCACAGAGAAGGGTATAAATTCAGAAAAATGTGGGTCTTGATTATTGCCTCCACTGTTGATTGATTACCATTTTATTATAGCAACTACTAGTATTTATTTGAACATTATGAAGCAAAAGTTGTGGGATGTAGCTTGCTAGGAATTCAAATCTTGTACCATTTGTAAGTAAGAATATGTGAAATACTAAGTTTGTAAAAGAAAAACATCGAACAAACTGCTTAATTTTTATTATTGCTTAAAAAGTTATTTCTAAAAAAAAATAAATTTTTTGTTCAACTTTACATAGTTGATTATACGTCTTTATACGTAAGAATTTACTCAATTTATAATTTTAAGCGGACGTCCATAAATAAAAGTACAATATTTTTTAGAAGGATATAAATAATATATAAGAATATTAAAAATAAAATAAACTTTTATATATCATATAAATATCAGTCATAAATCATATTTTATTTTAGAAAACATTATAGCAAATTACATCTTAATAATTTGTATATAAGATAATAAGAATTTAGAATAATTTCTCACACTCTAATCATTATGGAATATCCATATTGTTTTAATATAAACTAACACCTAATTCATAAAAAATATATTGAAACTTTATCTTCATCTTCCTATGTTATGATGGTTTGTTATGGTTGTTTTGTAATAATTTGATAGACAAACTTTCTTCCACTTCTCACTAACTGTGTTTTAATTTATATGTAATCTATATCATGAGTTATGTAATATTACAACATTACCTAGTGTTTTAATCTATATCATGAGTGAAATTAGAATATTTAATTTTCATAATGAGTTATGTAATATTATCCAAAATGTCTATCATTAAACACCTATAATTACATATTTATAAAGGACTACAATATCACATTATGTATCAACATACACAATAAGTTAGACCACAATTCATGTATATATATTCACATATAAAATGTAAAACAAAAAATGGCTAGTTTTGGGAAATGATATTGATGCCACACTCAATATGCCATAGGATATCTGATAAGATCAGATTTCTTTTTATAGGCCAAAATAACTAAGACCTTTCTAGATTCTATATTAATCCTGACATGCCAAAATAATTAAGATCTTTTAGATTCTATATTAATCTTAATACCTACTAGTAATTAATCTTCATTAGTTGTTTTTATTTCCCAGAATGTATCATTATTTCCCACATGAGAATATAAATGATTCATCTTCTTGTAGTCTCCTCCTTCTTCAAGAACATTCATCCTTGAATGTCATGAGTACACTTCTTCTAAGAGAAACATAATTCCAGATTGGTAGGTATCAAATGACCTTGTTATTGATATAACAATCATAAAAAAAATAATTATAATTATTCTATCTGCACAATCATAAAAGAAATAATTATAATTATTTTTTCCTTCTTTTTTCTTGATCACTTTTTTTTTTCATTTATTCCTCCTTTTCTCTTTTCTTTTATATTTTTCTCCTTAATTTATTTTTCTTTCAACTCCTTCTCTTTATTTTCTTTTTCTTCACTAATTTTCTTTTCTACTAGCTCTTTATTTTTTTTCTCCATCTCTCTTTCTCTCATTACAATCATAACTGTCTTTTCCAATACTCATCAAACATTCTCTCTTTATATTTTTGCTCTTTCTTTTTCTTCCTTCTTTTTTCTTCAAAGTTATCTTTGGATAGGCTCTGATGAGAAGGTGTGAGTGATAAATGAATGAGAAGGTGAGTGATAAGTTGGATATCCTGATAAGATCATATTTGAGTTCTTCTAAACACCATAAATTCTCAAAGAGAAAAACTCAATTCTATTTTAAAAATTCATCTTCCATTACAGTTATGAATACATCTTTTTATAGGTCAAAATAACTAAGACCTTTCTAGATTCTATATTAACCAAAATAACTAATAAATTTCTAGATTCTATATTAATCATGGTATGCCAAAATAGCTAAGACCTTTTAGATTCTATATTAATCTTAATACCTACTAGTACTTAATCTTCATTAGTTGTTTTTATTTCCCACTGAATGTATCATTATTTCCCACATAAGAATATGAATGATTCATCTTCTTATAGTCTTCTTTTTCCATATTACCCATTCAACCACTAATTAAAATACATAATAAAAATTACAAAAGAAAATCCTAAATTATATTGATCCCCTAAAGATCATATCATATGAAAACACACAAAATTAATTTGTATATTTATTTAATTCTTCTCGAATCTACACTCAGTTAATAAAAACAAATTGAGCTAATTTTTTTATCCAATTACAAGTGTTTCTTATGCAATTAGAACAAGAAATTAAAAGAAAAACATTAATATAATATTTACAAATCAAAATATAAGAAAAAGACTAATATCACTTCATATGTCACAAGTTTACAACAAAACAATAATATAATATGATCTTGTTTTTTCTTATGAACCTTGAGCAATCTTTTTTCAAAAAAATTGTATTTTGTAAAAGTATTATTCAAAAAAATTTATAGCTTGAGTTAGAAAGAAATATTCTCTTTAAAAATACTTGAGATAAATAATTGGTTCAAACTATTTCTCATTTGAATATTTACACATTGTCAGACCATCATCCTCTCTTACTGTTAAAGTGTCATAGCAGTATTTGAGAGAAGGAATTTGTTGTATAATTGAAAATTTTCTAAAAACACTAAGTACTTTGTTTCCTTAATGTTTGAGTGCCCACATTGTCATTTGAGTGAAGATACTTGTTTGTATAGTCCAACAAGTTTCATAAAAAAAAATATAATTAGTTGTCACACCTCAACGCATGAGGGATCATTAGTAGCATGAACATTAAGTGCCCTAAAAGAGAGAGATTTTGCGTCAAAATCTCTCACTAAAGCTTCAAGTCCTAACTTTACTTTTAAGATTTTGTCACTTGAGCATCTATGTTAACAACAATCATTCATGTTGATTCTTGAATGATATTAATATTAAAGGATACATATAATCATTATCTAATCTTTCTTAAAGGATATTAATATTAAACTATACATATAATCATTCTTGAACTATAATCATTATCTAATGCTTCTTGAACCATATTAATATTAAACTATAAATATAATCATTATCTAAATTTGATCTTCAATTAAACAACAAACTAACCTTCAATGATACATGTCTATATTAAACTATACATATAATCATGATCTAAGGTTTGATCTTCACTTAAGCAACAAACTAACATTCAATGATACATGTCTAGATTGTAAAAGCTTACTTTCAGTTATATGTTGCAACCATAATTTAACCAAATGTATTATGTTTTTCTTTCTCTAAAACATCAACTTAACTAGTTATCTTTAACACTAAAAATCTATTTAGCATGAGTTAATTCAATAAACACCAAATTTTCGTAAATAAATATCATATACACAACACCTTTTCTTAATTAAAATAAAAAGAAATAAAAGTTTAATCAACTATAAGAAACTCAATGTTTTTTTTATTAGCACATAACTCAACATTTATTATAAAAAAAATTAAGATATCATTTGTTACCTTGAAAATATAAATTTTTAAATAAACAAATATGTTTAAAATCTTAATTAAAGCTTAAAGAGAATAAAAGTTAAAGAGAAATGTTATGAAATGGTAATGAATTATATTTATACACTTTCTCATTCTTTATCCATTACAACTTATATCTCTACAAAGAAAATCATACACATTTATTATCATGTTAAATATATTATTGTGAATTATAAAAAAACATATTTTAATATATATATATATATATATATATATATATATATATGAAAGAGACTTAAATAAAACAAATCATAGTTATTAAGGTAATATTTTTAATTTTTTTTATGTAGTATTATTTTAGTTATTAAGATTTTTGATCGTTTTTGGTTAGTTGAAACAAAAGTTGTCTGTATTACTAAGAATCATCTTGTTTTATAAAGTTATTATTTTTCTAAACAACTGTATTCAAGTACTAAATATTAATTAATGAATGAGTAGTCTAACTGAATATTCCTATATTAGTTATTTAACTTAGACCTCCAAATATTGTTAAATATAGATTGATTTTAATAATTTTAATAAATTAATCATAACAAATTATTATTATTATTATTATTATTATTATTATTATTATTATTATTATTATTATAACAGGGATAAAGTTATTGGGTTCATCTTTCTTGTGAAATAGGATTTACATTTAAATAACAAGGTTAATAAGTGAATCTTCAAATAAATGGATTATACTTTTCATCTCTCTTTTTACTAAACACACCTCCAAATCCAATAAAAGATAAGTATATAATAATTTTTAATAAAATTATCAACATTAAATAGAGTATATTTACTAAATGCATAGCTAATATATTTAACATATATTAAATTTATTTATTGATAATATATTATTTCTGTGTCATATATATATTTATTGTTTTTATTTACAATTAGTATATATATATATATATATATATATATATATATATATATATATATTATCTTTATATTTATGCATGTTTTTACTGCATGTTTCCATTATACACTTTTATTATACAAATTAAATTAAATAATAACTTCCATTTCACACCCAAATCTCGTCCATCCTTTCCTAGTAATATAATTACAATTAAATAATTATTTAAATAACATGTTTTAATAAATTATTGATTTTAGAAAATGATATTAACTAGTAAAAAGAATACTAGTTCTTAAACTAATACTTTATTATTTACATAATTTTATACTTATAATTTATTTTTTAATATATATATATATCAATTATTAACATATTACTAATTAAATAATTAATAAATTCACATCTTTAATAATTAATTTTCATTAATTAAATATGAAAATATTATTATATATAAAATACTAATTCAATAAATTAAATTATTAATATTAATTTTAATGTCGAAGAAAACTTAACACGTTGTAAATTTAATAGTATAAATTTGTACCTATAAAAATATTTTTATATTTAGTTTTAAAATATAATTTAAACTAACTATTATTTCCATAAAAAAAAATGCATGCGTAAATGTGATGAATAATTTTGTTTGCTAAATTTTTAATTAAGTAATTAAAGTTTCCTTGTTATATGTAATAAAAAATAATTATTTAATATAAATAGTAATTATTTAAATATTAGAAAAATATTTTTCTAGCTTAATTTTTCATTTCAAATAACCAAAGAATAAAATAGCTTTATCAAGATGTGATTATTCTAAAAGATTTTTATCAATTAGAACAATTTTTTGAATGAATTTACTTATGGAGTATATAAAGATAGTATGATTATAACTTTTTCACTTACTAATATGACTAAGTTAATGCCACTTAAAAATATTTTTCAAATTTACTTAAGAAATATAAGAGTGGTCAAAAACCTAACTTAAAAAAATTATAGTTAATTAGTCTTCAAAATTGTTTCAACAATTTGTTATCAAATTTTGCAATGGATTTACAGTGAATATATATATTATGATAATCTTTTATTTCTTTAACAATATTCCTAGTTAGAATTTTAGACAGCTTTTTCATTAGTTAATTTTTTTTAATAAATAATAAATTTGTTGTGTGGTTGTTTGTCAAAGTATAAAAAAATACTCACCTAAAAGAAATTAATATACAATTATTGCTTTAAGATGACTTCTCATCCATTTTGAATGGTGTTGAAGTTATTAAAATGATATTTGAGAAAAGCATATTCCTAATAAGCAAGTAACTTGAGCAATGTAATTATCATAATAACTCTCTCTCTCTTATCAAGTTATCATATTAATTGAACCTAGGCTCATATTTGACTAATAGTGGTTGTGCTTTAAGTATAATAATCTATTACACAAATTAACTTCATTAATAGTTCAAATTACAATTATTAAGATATCATCATAATATATGAGTTGAGATTCAATTATAAATATTGTTCTTGATGGGTTATAAGTTAAAATCTGGCAGCATATAGTTTATGTGTTTCTTTTTTTGTAATTATAGAGTGTGACAAATTAGCCTAGTGTCATAATATATAATTAACAATATTTTTAGTCTTAGATTTTGAATCAATCATAATATATTATTATTATTATTATTTTGATTATCTTGATTATCTTGATTGATAATGTATGTAATTATGTGTGTTATCACGTTTAGAATTTATGGTAATGAAGATGATATATATCTAAATTTTATTATATCATAAGATTAACGGTTATTTAAAAAGATAGATCGTTCTTATATGATATTACTATTACGATCATATTTGTACAAAATATGTGTACAATGTTATATGTGAAAAAAATACATAACAATATTATATATTATTATTATTATTATTGTGTGTCTATAATATATATATATTATAGGATCTTGTTAATTTTTCATCATATTTTAATTGTAAAATAATTTATACTATTTTTTCTTTACAATGTTTTGAAACCAATAAAAAAAATTAAATTTTAAAACAGTCATTGCTATAAATATTTTTTAAAAGATACAATTATTAATTTATTTTTATACTTCTATTCATTAATATCATACCATTGATAAATTCTTATTAAAAATATATGTTACTTTTCTTAAAAATAGATCTTATAAACTAAATTCTAAAATAATGCACAGAAAATAAATTGTAAAAAATACTATATAAAGAAGACGAGAAGACAGTTCAAGAAAGAAAGGAAGAAAGGAAGGAAGGAAGGAAGGAAAAGAGAAAAGGAGACTAAAAATAAAGACTCTGTAGTGGCAGAGATACTCTAAGTTTTGGATAAATCAAACAGTCTTTCTTCCTCTTCTTCAAGGTAAGTAATCTTTTTTTGTCTCAATATATTTGTCTCTGTTGTCTTATTTATTCTTCGTACTTTCTTCAAACCCAATTCTCAAATCTCCCAATTCCTCTTTTAAACCCTATTTTTTTCCTTTTACTTTTCCCAATTAGCACACTTTTGCAATCTTAGAACATATACAATCACTTTTAATCACCTCACTTCAAATTTCAGGCATTTGTCTATTGATTCGTACCTCGTCGTAATGACGAACGATACAAATTCAGTTAGAGTCGTATTTTTTCCTTTTACTTTTCCCAATTAACACACTTTTGCAATCTTAGAACATATACAATCACTTTTAATCACCTCACTTCAAATTTCAGGCATTTGTCGATTGATTCGTACCTCGTCTTAATGACGAACGGTACAAATTCAGAACACTTTATAGAGTCGTATTTTTTCCTTTTACTTTTTCCAATTAACACACTTTTGCAATCTTAGAACATATACAATCACTTTTAATCACCTCACTTCAAATTTCAGGCATTTGTCGATTGATTCGTACCTTGTCTTAATGACGAACGGTACAAATTCAGAACACTTTATAGAGTCGTATGGGGTTCGCACCGGTTTAAAAAGAGAATTTACATTCGCTATGAAGACACAATCTCAGATATGTGATTCTATAGGGCGAACTCGATCGAAAAGAGCCCAAAATTTAGTTCAGGTCTCTACCAATTCATCTGACAACCAATGCAAAAAATCTGGTTTATCAAAAACTGAAAACCTCAGAAGTTTGGTGAAAACCAAAGAAGATATTAGTGTTGCTTTAAGTGAGAAGGAAGTAAAGAGTGATATGATGGATGCAAAGGAACTTAAAAGTCAAGTGAATGACGAAACAACAATGTCTGTTATCTGTGAAAGAGAGCACATGAGCGATGAACCTAAAAGCCAAGTGGAGAATGAAGGTGTAATGGTTGTTGTTTGTGACAAACAACACAAGAATGATGGACTTAAGACTGAGGTTGGACAAATGCAACCTGTTTGTCATAATGATAAGGTGAAGGTAGAAAGTGACAATAATGAGAATGCTTCAATCTTGGGTAGTCACTTGAAAACCTCAACGAAGTCCATACAATCAACATTGGAAAGGTTAGAAAATGATGATAGCAAGGGTAAGAGTAATGGTGTTGAGAAAAAAAGAAAGAGTGGTTCTATGATTGTTTCTTCAACTTCGAAGACATTTTCTATGGAAAAAAAGTTTCCTTCAAAGCTAAAAGACCTTTTATCTTCTGGGATTCTTGAAGGACTACTTGTGAAATATGTTCGCAGCATCAAGGTATTATTTTATTCAACTTTTATATAAGTTTTTAGTTTTTTTTTTTTTTTAATGTTTGCATTAATGCCAGAGCTATGTGATCTTTGGTAGGCAAAATCAATAGGGCTTTTGGGAGTTATTTCTGGCGTTGGAATTTTATGTTATTGTGAAGTTTGTAAGAAGCTTGAGGTAAGTGAATGTATTTGTATTTATGCCTTAGTTGTGTGTTAGATTTTAGATTGCAATTACTTTTGTTGCATTTCTTGAAGATTATGGGCAAATGCAACTACATTACAAGTAACATAAAAGTTAATATCATGTTAAATATTGTGAATTAACTTTTTCTTGTTGATGGAAGTAGGTTGTGTCACCTACAATTTTCGAGTTACATGCTGGTAGCGCAAATAAGCGTCCTCCAGAGTATATTTTCCTCGAGAATGGAAGTACTCTTCGTGATGTCATGAATATATTTTTGAATACTCCATTAGACACTTTAGAGGAAGTTGTGCAGAAGGTTTTGGGAAGCTTCACAATGAAGAAGTCTAAGTTTTGTGTGAATTGTAGAGGTTTGAAATTAAACTTTTTTACCCATTTTATGTGCTTGTCTACTTATTCTAAATGTACTTTTAACAAATAACATTTAATTGCATTATGTACTTGAAGGTGTGAATGTCGTATCAAAATTTTTTTGTAATTCATGTGTGGAGTTATTAAAGAATTTTCAAGGTAGACTCACCTCAACAAATGACGGCAATAATGCATCTGCACCAGTTGCAGTCCAATGCAGGTATTTGAATACATCTTAATATTTAAGATAACTTTTGATGTTAACTTAATATCAATAATTAGTATATGATGAATACAAATGCTTTGTTTCTATAACATGATTGGTGACTAACATACTTACTTTTTGCAGTGAGTTCTAATAATATAGAGCTCATTAATGTTTATAATTAGTATCAATAGTAGTACACATACTTTGTATTTTTATGTCATGATTCATTTCCTTTTCTATAATTAATAAAAAACCATTTTTACCTCTATCACAAGGTTCAATTAATTTTATATTTATAATTTGACTACTCATTTGATTTTGTTGGATTAACACTATTTTCCCACATGCAGACATGTTTGCATGCTCAATAAATTACATATGTAAATGATACAAAATTTGTATTGAGTATATATATATCATAGTTATGCTGTAGAATTTTTAAGTTGATTAATTTTTTTTCTATTTAACTTTAATCATGTTGTTATAATATCTATTAATCAACTATTACAGGTTCCCAACATCAGTTGTGCTTCCAAGTTCATTAACTCATAGAATGAAACATAATACACCTTGTGAAAAGAGCAAAGGAAAAATAACTAGGAAGTAAGTATTTTTCTTGTACATATTAGATTCTCTTATTCATTTAGAAGTATGATTTTATCCATGTAGTAATAATTTAAATTATTGTCTTTTATCAAATATATAATCCTATTTTATATTTTCAAATTTTGAAAGGGATCTACGCTTGCATAAGCTGGTTTTTGAGGAAGATGTGTTGCCAGATGGAACTAACGTAGGATATTATATTCATGGAAAGGTTGTATTGATAATGTATTTTTATTTCACCTATATTCCTTTTTTTTTTTTTTACTTTTCTGAATATATTTTATGTTGTGTGGGCAGAACTTATTGTCAGGTTACAAGAAGGGATCTGGAATTGTTTGTAGTTGTTGCAATCGTGAGGTAAATGTTTCTTATATCGTAGTACATGTGTTGTTTCAATTATTAACTTCAATGATAATGATATATTTCACACATTTTGTGTACATAAAACAATGGATGAATAGATTAGTCCTTCTCAATTTGAAGCACATGCTGGTTGGGCATCCCGACGAAAACCGTGAGTTTTTGTTTACTTGTCCTGTAAATGTTGGAAATTCACTATAGTTATTTTTTAATAGTTATATGTTAAAATACTTAATATATGTTTCTTTGATGAATATTTTCTTACAATTTTTTCTTCTATCGTGATAAGTTTTTTATGTTTCTACTTCTTCAGTTTCCGTATTCATAAATATCACAATTAAGAGTTATACTATGGTGTTTTGCAAATGATTCGATACTTTTCTTTACCTTAATAATGTTCTTTTGAATTTCTTTGTAGCTATGTGAACATATTTATACTTAATGGACCATCACTCCATGAGTTGTCTATCTCCATATCACAAGGTCGCAAATTTTCTACCAATGATAACGATGATCTCTGCAGTATATGCAGAGATGGAGGAAATCTTTTGTGTTGTGATGGATGTCCAAGAGCTTTTCACATAGGTGAAGTTTTACTTTTATATTTGAAATAATTTTTCCATATTTTTAGTTGTTCTCATTATCACTTTTGTCATATTTAATATATTTGTCTTTCAATATAAATTAACTTGAGATTGATTTTTGAATTCATGACATCATGATAACATTTACACACTTTTATGTTATAGTTAAATTAGAGCTGAGTTAACAAGGTTTGATATTTTTGCTTGTTACAGATTGTGTACCTCTCCCATGTGTTCCAAATAGTACTTGGTATTGTAGGTACTGTAAGAATTTGTTTCAAAAAAACAAATATATCGAGCATAATGAAAATGCCAAGGCACCAGGAAAAATTGAGGGCATTGATCCCTTAGAACAGATAAACCAAAGATGCATTCGAATTGTCAAAGGGTCTGAACTTGGTGGATGTACATTGTGTAGGTAATATATTCTTCTATTTTTTTTTTTTTTTCAATGAGGTTGTTGTGAATACATGCACAAATAGTGTGTGTTTTTTCTTCTTTCTTGTCGATATTTTGTGCTAAATCAATAGTAAAAAGTTGTATAGTACAACAAATACAAAAATTGCGTAGTACAACAAATACATATTTCGTATATGTAATATCACTGCATACTCAACTAACATAATCATTAGTGATTCATTATACTTAAAATGATTACAAAGTTTGCATATTGTTCTATGAAATTTAGTGGCTTCTTTCAATTTCATTACTTATAGATTTATTTATTCCTGTGTCAAAAAATGGTGAACTAATATTTTAATTAAATATATAATAAATCAATATATTTATAACCTCAACATTTGTTTATCAAAAGTCACATTATACATTCATGTAACATATAGCAAAGATTGATTCCTTTTGAAAGAATAATATTAAGTTTAAATAAATTTAGAGAATAAGACTTGTCAATAACTTTTATTGTACGACAATCTACCTTATTTAAGTATAAATAATATCTCACGTGATATGTTGTGACAAAGTTATTTTTATATTTTTAATTAAGTATTAACTATTTAAGTATAGATAATATCTTACTATTTGTACTGACAAAGTTATTTTTATATTTTTAGTTAAGTATTAACGAATCTCAATGTCAACTTAGTATATGAAATATTCATATTAATTCTTCACCGCATGATATTTTTGTCTATCTGACTCAATGTATCTTTATAACTTACATATCTTATTATATCCTTTAACTTTATATTTACATCACATCCCGATAGATCTTTCACTACAAGAAAAAGATTGTGTAGAGACCAATTTTTAGTTACTAAATGAAATGATTGCTAATTGTGACCAAAATAGTCACCAAATTAAATTTTGGTTGATAAATAACTACAAGATATAAGTAATGATTGAATTTAGTGACCAATTATTTGACTTAATTGGTCACTAAATTCAATCATTACTTATATCTTGTAGTTATTTTATCAACCAAAATTTAATTTGGTGACTATTTTGGTCACAATTAGCAATCATTTTATTTGGTAGTTAAACATTGGTCTCTAAATAGCTTTTTCCTTGTACTGTTTATGATAACTATTAGACATATTCAAAACATTACATGAATACCACTATAATTTTTAACACATTCTCTTTTAAATTAAATATCTCTAATAAACTGAAATTATATCTAAAATGTCAATCATCATTATTTTAAATACTTTATTCGAAATTCTTTTGGATCATCTTTAAAATATATTTCATTTGATATTTCAGATGCCAAGACTTCAGTAGAAGCTTTGGACCTCGAACAGTAATTATTTGTGATCAGGTGCAGTTAAAGACAAAATGCTAATTATGATGTCTTAATAAATACATATTATTTACTATATTCTATTTGTTTAAACAAAATTACTAATCAATGTGTTTTTGTAGTGCGAAAAGGAGTATCATATTGGGTGTTTGAAGGATCATAATATGCAGAACATAGAGGTGATGTATACTTGTTTTTTCCCTGGTTTAGTTTCGTTATTTGTTTTAATTAATGCTTGTAATTGTTGACGAGTGTTGCTTCACAGGAATTACCTGAAGGGGATTGGTTTTGCTGTTCAGATTGTGAGAACATTCATTCTACCTTGGTGAATTTGGTGGCTCGTGGAGAAGAGAATCTTCCAAGTCCCCTCTTGAATTTGATTAGAAAGAAATACAATGACAAAGGTTTGGAATTTGGGCTTGATTTTGACATAAAATGGAGGCTTCTGAACTGGAAAGTGGGTAAATCTGAGGAGACTAGACAATTGCTTTCAAAAGTTGTTGCTATTTTTCATGTGAGTGTATTACTATCTCTATATTATTTAGTTATTATTGCTTTCAATTATTTAACTTCTTAAAATTGAACCTATGTTTTGTAGGAGCGATTTGATCCAATAGTTCATGATACAACTGGGATTGATTACATTCCAGCAATGCTTTTTGGGTAAGCAGAATCAACCTTGATTTGTTCTGTTACTTTTCTTTTCTGATATGACTATGTATGAACATATGATAAAATTATTATTTTTTATTTGAATTCTTCAGAAGGAACGTTAAAGGTGAAGACTTTAGTGGAATGTACTGTATGTTACTCACTGTCAAGTAAGTGGGGTGTTTTTTTTTTTTTTTTTTTTTTTTTTTTTTTTTTTTTTTTTTT
>Ga0099824_1000440_pt1 | contig 48514 bp, 17 predicted proteins | sample SiratrowhiteBW_FD_76837 | JGI IMG/M metagenome (GOLD analysis project Ga0099824, IMG submission 76837) | Root nodule microbial communities of legume samples collected from California, USA - Siratro white BW | ecosystem: Host-associated > Plants > Roots > Nodule | place: USA: California... | reverse complement strand
AGGCCAAAATAGTATTGAAATGGGTTTGTGTTGCATAAGTGGCATGTCCTCCGAGTGTTGGCAATCAGAAAACCTCATTACTCATCACCCAGTTTGCCTCCTTTGCTGCCACATTGCAAAAGACTTAAAACTAAAAAATGATGTAATAAATGGCTCTTGGATCAATGATATGCAGATCTTGTCGGATGCAAGAAATAGACAATCGTGTGAGTTATATATAATATGATATTGATTGCAATTTGGAGAACAAAATGATGGGTTATTTTGTGGGTGCATGAATGGCTAGTAACCCTTATGTCCCTTGGTTGATTTTCCAATTCACACATTACTTCATTATGTTTTAAACAAAAGAAGAATATCATTCCTATATTTGCATGTGTTGAGAAATCTTGTGGAGTTGTGGTACATACAAAGAACGAGTATCCTACGGTCCCAATGTTAATGTTAATTGTTGGGCGGAAACAAAAACATACCAGACCACTAGACCTCTTGTCCCAGAATAAGTATAATCCTTTGTTCTTTGATTATCCTTCATACACATGAAGACAACAAAGTAGAATCAGAACACACCTTGTCCGTCTCTTCCACGCAAGTTCTTCAACATTTTCATACCCCAAGATAGCCAAATACATCTCAGATATCAATGAACATGGAAATGCAGTATAATTTTATTTTAGTTTTTGCGTTAAAACTATAGGTTATTCTAAAAGAATTTTTCTTCATTCAAAATACAACTTTCTCAAAACATGCTATTTTATGTCGTACTGGGTTGCGAATCGTGGTAGAACAAAGAAATGGTATTTTATTTAGCTTCAGTTCTGTACCAAGTTTCTCCTTTTTTTCTTTCTGGAGAGTTATTTTTGAATTTCTGGATGTAATTGAGAATATATGTTGAAATTAACTTGTGTCACAAATTGTAGAGCGACATAATAATATATGTAGATGAACTTCCTAAAACACATGGGATTCTTTAGCCTCTAAAGAAATTGTTTTTTTTTTTTCTGAAAAAAAAAAAAAAAAAATTGGCTTGAAAGTATCTTTCATAGGTCAGGTGAGTTTCTTTCTGCGGGCAATTGCTTTCTGCACCCTCATATTTGCCTCCTACACCCCATCAGAAATGAAGACAAAAGAGGTTAGAGTATTTTCGGAAAATGCTTTCCGGAAGAGATTGGATTGTGGGGGTGTGAAATCTCTTATGAAAAATATTTTTCATAACAACTTTTTATATTATTGAAAACATTTTCTGTAAAAGAAATTTGTTTTATGAAAAATATTTTCCGTTAGAGATTTTTACATTATGGAAAATGTTTTCCGTAAAAGCTTTTTTTATTATGAAAAACTTTTTTAGTAAGAGGTTTTATATTATGGAAAATGTTTTCCATACTACAAAATCCTCTCATGGAAAACGTTTTCCATAGTACAAAACTCTCTTAAGGAAAATGTTTTCCATAATATAAAACCCATGTTTTCCATTATATAAAACCCGATCCTCACACTCCCTCCTTTGCAAAACGGTTTTTGTAATACAAAAATCTTTTACGGAAAATTTTTTCCGTAAAACATTTCACACACTCCACAACCCATTATGAAATTCGTTTTTCGGAACCCATTTTTAAGATACGAATATTGCAATAACCTTATACTCACTCTGCACCTACGCAATACGAAAACAGAAGTCACTTACCTCCCACTCATGATAACACTATCAAAGAAGTTTTCTTTCCAATACCTACGGTCGCCAGAGAAAACATCTTCACCACTTAACAACATCCACTGCACCACTCTCCTTTTAAATATTCTAGCTAAGAGTGTTTCTATGATATTTTGATGGGTGCAGAAAGCAATTGCCCTTTCTGCGTCTCACATGTTTTGGGCTAGAGAGCCTATTTCAGAATGAATGGTATGTAGTCCAAAATTTGGTATTTCCAAAAGAAACTTTTGGTGAGTGGGGATGGAATTATGGTGACTTTTGGAATAAGAAAATCTATTTCTGATTACACTTCCTAAATTTTAATTTGGAAGTTACTTTCGTATTTTGAAATAGACCAACTCGAAAGATAATTTTTTATTTTGAAATAAGTTAATTTGGAATTTAAAATAGAATGTATTCTAAATTTGTACAATTCGAAAAGTATTTTTAAATGTAAAAATGATTTTCAGAATTTGAAAATAATTTTCGGAATGTGGAAATAATTTCTAAAATCAGGAAATGACTTTCAATTTGGAAATAGCTTTTTAATTGTAGAATCCGAAAGTTATTAATTATTTTCAAATTTTGTACACCTTTTCTGAATCTTGAAATATCTTCTCAATTATATAATCCAAAATATCTTTTTATAAAAGTAAATTTTAAAGGTATAGAGTAAAATGATTGCAGGTATTAAAGTCATTTAGTAAATTTATTTAAAGGCATTTTAGTTTTTTTTTATGTTCTCTACGAAAGTGCGGGAAGAAGCAATCCAGGCACAAATGATAGATAGGAAGCGCTTAAGGCTTTTTCTTCTTGCACTTCAATACTTTTTAACCGCAACACCATAGTTTTTGAAAATGACGATAGTACCTTTTCTAAAACTGACTTTCAAATTATCTTTTCTAAAAAAGTTTTAGAACAAGTTTTTTGAAATTTTCAGTAAAATTAAGATTTCTAGAATAGAAATTTTTTAAACATGCTTTTCAGAATAAATGAAATATATATCAGAACGAGTTTCTGAAATAGAATTTCTAACACGAACTTTGCAAGATATAATGATCCCTCTTAGAACGAGTTCTTTTGAAATAAACTTTCTAAAATACATAAAATATGTTTCACAACAAGTTTTACAAAACAAAATTTTCATAATAATTTTTCTAAAAGATATATGATAAATTTCAAAATAAGCTTTTTGAAACGAGCTTTTCTTTTTCATAACAAACTCTCTCTTTTGCTTTTCCTCTCAAAAGAGTAAAAAAAAAACAGAAGTATAGTACTGATGGTGCAATAACAGCGATGACAGTAGCACCGGCAGCAATAGCGATGAAGACTACAGTGAAGGAGAATATTTTTGTCTTTTTCTATTAGTATGGGAATGCAGTCAGTAATAATGAGGTGTTTTTTCCTGTTAGTATGGGGATGCAGTTAGTAATAATAGGGTTTAGGAAGAAAAAACCGAAGCTTAATCTGATTCCCTTTAAGGCCCACTGGAGACAAAAAGTTCATGGACTCTCTTTCTGTCTCTTTTGTATATTCATAAGATTTTCTTCTTTTTTTTTCTTATTTTATTATTTGGAAGTCAGTCTTGATAGGATAATTTCAAATATATTTTTACTCCAGTTAATATGGTCCATAGTTCTAAATATAAAAGATATGAATAATATTCTAAAACTTTTTTTATAAAATTCACAATTTGAAGTCATAAAGATGAGGTGTTACTTCTGAATAACGTCTTTTACAACCTATATACTTATAACTACCTATTGTATTATCATCTCAAATGTAATATTTGTTACTCTTGTTAAGTAGTATCAATTTTTCAACCAGTATAATCAATTCACATTAGCAAAGATTCATATATTAGCAAATATCCATATATTTCAATCTTAAGAAGCATTGTTACAGTTCAAAATTTAATTAAATTAGGTAATTAAAAAAATTTATTGATATAAATTTGACTCAAATATCTTAAATATAATATCTTGAGTTTCAACCTTATAAAGAATGACAAAGGTATCCCAATACTTATGAATAAAATAGGTAATGGATAATTATAAGTAATAGATAATTAAGCAAATATCCATGAATGATTTAAGGGGATAGATTTCCACTCCTTCAATAAATTAAGGTAAGAGAGTATCAAGATATCTACCTCTCAAATACCTGTTAAATATACCTATTACACTAAATTACTTAAATGTCCTTATTATTATATAAGTATTTTTTTAAAGATTCAGAAGATTATTTTAACAAAAACTACTATCTCTTCGGACAACACAATATTATAGTTCTCTCTGTTCTTTTTCTAAAATTAGTTTTTCTTTTGTTTTAGATTAAAGATCAAAAGTTTCCATCTAATTCCTGGTGTACCTAGTTTAGTGGGTTACCATTTTGATTTAAGTATCAATTTTCCCCTATTCTTGAACCGGTTTAGGGTTTTCGAACAAAAAAAATTGTATGTCCTTTACATATAGTCTTAGAGGCATCAAGAATGATTCTTGTTTATTTTGGATCTTAGAGTAAATTCAGATTATTTATCAAAACTGTATGTTGCAGGTTGACTTATGCTTGCAAGCGGTAACTTAGAGTATTTTATAGGTGATTCTCCTCTTAGACAGTTAAGGAAAGCCAATTACATGTTTTATTAGTTGGCAGTTTTATTTTTCAATAGAATCTTATGATAGATGATCTGGATGTTCGGGTGATGTAGTCTCCTAGTTTCAAATTTCTCTTGCAGGACTTGTGATAGAATTATTTGAAATTAAATTCTTATACTTGATTTGTATAGAATTAGTAATTATGATGTATTAGAAAATTTTATATTGATATGATGTTGATATAGTCATGGCATGTGATAGGATGATGAAACTTGATGTTTGATATTATATGTATTCTCTGAAATTGGTTATTGAACTAAGTTTGAATTGTTTTGATGGTGTGCTTTAGTTTTATTATGAATAATGTATGGTATTATATTGAGATGTTATGGTTTGTAATTGTGACATAGTATCTTTAGGAAATGAGATACTCGTGTTGAGATGTCTAGGACTGTGCATTATCTTGGGATTCGTCAGAACAGACTCAAGTGGACTAACCTTATCATACAAGATTGTTGCTTCATTGATTTAGAGACTATGTGAATTCATAGTTTGGATTGTATGACAGATGCAAACCTCTAAATCTATTCAATACACAAAGTCTTTCAGAAATAGAGTCAAGTGTCTTTGTATATGAATCAATGTATGTATAGCATGTGTTATTATATAAAAATAAAAATGATAAAGGGATGTATGAGATGATTGATGAGTGACTGAGTTGTAATATTTTGGTTAATATAAAAAATTTAAACTTTATGATTCTACTTGTTAAAGTCTCTAATCTACCCTTTTTTTTGGTATGTTATTTGTTTTGTTTTTAAATTTATTATGATCCAACATAGGATTTAACATGAAATTTTCCTATAAATTGATGAAGGACATGATTTACTTTTTTTTGGTACTGTAAAACTCCACAGGTTTATATTTGGAACTGGTTTTGAATGTGATATATTAAACAGCTTAAAGGATAAAATTTAGGATCTTACTATTTTAATTTATTTTCTGTTGTTTATACTTATGGGTGTGAAGGAATGTACCTTACCAGGTCTTTTATGAAATTATTGGATTGAATTATATTATTTTGATTTATAGATTTTTGTCTAGGTTTATAGAATTATCATCCTTAGCTTTGAGGATGGTAGTAAAAAGAAAAAACTTCATTAAATATGGTTAGTCAAATTTTTTAACATAGATTAATTGATCAACTTAGTAAATATTTTATACTAATAACAATATGAACTCAGAAATATATTTAATTCAATAATAACTATATATTGGAATGGTTAGTATTACTTTAGATATTACTGGAATGGTTAGTGTTGTTAACTTAACTGTTAAGAAGTAAATGGAAGACCTTCCCCAATCAATTTTAATACTACAAAAATAAAAAATAAAACCAATAAACTAGAATAGGAAATGTTTAGAAGATGTAATGGAATTATGAACCCATCATGATGCTGTTATTTAAACATGTATTTACAAATATAGATACTTTTAATCCATTATTACTCTTTAATGAGCTAGCATATTCAAAAAGGAAACTCTATTCTTCACTAAACATCTAAATATGCAATCTAATCCACCCTCAAGACCCTCAATATTAACATTTAATGTCTCCAACACTCCTAGTGCCCTTTGAAACTCCCCACTAGAATCACCATTTTTCTCTCTTCCAAAGAGGGAGCACAGAACATTGTTGAGATCTGCAACCCCATTTGTGTTCTTCTGTTCTTTCTGGGAAGAGAACAAAACAGTGGTCTTCAACTTTGAGATCAAGGAGGAGGGTCCTCTTGTTCCAAACATTGGCATGGACAAAAATACTAATAGAGAATGTAATATAGAGATGGTGATGGTGCTTGATTCTCTTAGAACTCTAGCCAAAAATGCTAGCTGTTGATCTTGATCCAGTAAAGAAAAGGAGTTAACCTTATTCTGCATTCTCTTTAGTTGTCCAAGTTGTTTGGAAATTGTCTTCTTTGTCTTCTTCTTGAAGATATCAAAAGAAGAAATGCTGCTTTCAATGTTTGAATCTCCCTTTCTTCTACGTAGGGCTGAATGAAGGGTTTGCATGTGTTCCTTCAGAACCAACAACAAATCCCTTGCAGACTCACATGTGTCTAGTAATGTGACCGAGCCACATAATGCTTCTTCTACTAGTTTCCCATCTTGGTAGCGTAGAAGAGCTTGTTGGGACTGTGGAGAATGGAAGAGCTCCTCCATGCAGTTGTAGAGCTCAGCAAGCACAACTAAGTCACTGAGAATTGTTTCTGCCTCCATACCTACAGTGCTTGAGACAGATTGAGAATGATGATGTTTTAGGTGGTTTAGAAGTGCTTCAACTCTCTGAGAAACTGAGTGTACTCTAGTGGGAAAACTAATGGATCTCACAGGTTGATGTGCATAGGGATATTTAGAAAAGCCTTCCATATTTTCTTTGTAGTGTTTGCTAGAATGGTGTTGCTATAACTAACACAAGATGTTTGATTGCTTGAATGAAAACTAGTATTTGTTGAATCTATTTAAAGGAGCATGGTTTGGGAAACCTAAACATGGTACCATGTTTATGAACGTGGACTATCTGGTTAATTATGTGATGTGTACATGTGACGGCAATGTGGGTCATCCAAGCTTTCATATGACTTTCTGACATGTGGGGTCAGAAATTGGGCAGCTATGTCCATTTTTTAATCTCAGGGTCATGAGATGAGCAAGATAGAACTTTATAACTGTGATAAACACAAAGTCCTAAACAATGAATACAGTGAATTATTGGTGTGTGCTCCCTCTAAGCCATCAATAATTTCATCTTCAGACAATAATTTAAAAATACAAGATATTCTCAAATTATCACTATGTATTATGGAACTTGTGTGCTACTATCATCCTATCTTGTCAATTCATGTTCCATTTCTAAGGTAAGAAATGAATAGATTTAATCATCCTGAATAACTCAAACTAGTGGTTGTAACCTAAAGTTTCAACTATAGTCCTGGAATCTAGGTTATTGGAGGAAATAGGAGTAATGTTTTGTTCAATTTGGCACAATCATTTTTCTGTGACTATGAGTTGTTGTGATGTCTGCATTTAGTGTTACTAGGAGACAAAAGGGGGCAATTAACAATGGCACTTCTTCTACCTTAGAAATTGATGTGTTAGCATCATGCAAAGCATCACAGCATTAATAATTTCTGGTACTTGGAAACGGTGTGGTGGGTGGCTTTCTATCAAGAAAAGGAGTCATAATACATGAGAGTAATTGATTCTCTTTGTTGGTTTTTTTTCTTCTGCAGACATTTCCAGCTTAAACAACATTATGTTTTAAAATCAATGTATCTAAGAATAGTATTCTCTGGCAAACTGTAGTTTATAGGAGTAAGGACTTTTTGTTAAACTTGAACCTCTTTCCAATAAAATGTTGCATAAAATATTCATTTGCTCGTGACACCGTCCTTTGTTTTGAATCATTGCAAGTTATTATTTTAGTCTTGCAATGTACAGATATTTCTATAGTTTTTCCTTAACAAATCTATAAATTTAATAGAAACTTAATGTAGATTTAACACTTTAGAATAATGTACTTAATTTTATTCCTTGTGTATATTTTTACATAACAATGATATACAATTAAATATTTTCTTATCATAAGATTTCCATATATCTTGAATATTTGTGAGTTGAACTAAACTGATCAGTAAAACATTTAAATTGACCGATAAAACTTGCTTTGAAAAACTTTTAAAATAAAGTATACACATCTCAAAGGGACTAGAATATATTCTTTTTAATGAAGGGTGCACCTTATGTTTGTCAGCATTTTGTGAATATCATATCACTAATCAATGTGATTTATCAATGTCAGAGCTGATGTGATTTACTTTTAAGCCAATGAAAAATGTTGTAATGTGTCCATTTGGGCCATGATATTTTACAATATGCTTCCTCAGGTGCTGTATTTTAATCCTGATCAAAAGGTTTGTTCATATTCAAGGTATATATTTCTGAAAACATTATTAATATTGAAGGTTGCACAGAGAGAAGAGACAATATTCACAGTAGTCACCATCCTAAACGCCAAGTCACTAAAACAGAGAAAACAGATAAACTTTAGGTTCATCAATCATTATTGATTTGAGCTGGTGAAGAGGCCAAGCCTTTTTATTTCATTGTTGAGTATGTAAAGGATTGGTATCAACTTAGTGATTCAAAAGTCAAGCTCAAAGTACCAACTAACAATATCTCATTGGTTTCTATTGAAAAAGAAGAATGGTTAATATTTTAGACAAACTAAGAATTCTGGTACAAAATTGTGCAGAGAAAAAAATAATATATATATATATATATATATATATATATAAGAATTAATAATTATATAACAAAATATTCATTATAGAATACTTAAGCTGCATGTGATGTAACTAACCCTTGGTATCAATTATCATCCAAAATGTAATGCCTTCTTGACTTGACTAACATGTGACTTTGATTTGTATGAAGTAACCTTAACCTATTTGATCAAACCATTATTGTCATTTTTATATTTCTACATATTGGCTAGTCATTTCTGTCACCCTTATTATATGTTAGTAGTTTATACTATTATGCACATTTTATCAGCCGCCCCTTCCTTAAAACTCGTGTGATTTCATTCAGATATAAATCTTAAATGCTTCTTATGAACTTTAATAGAATATATTACTAACTTAACATCAATGAATATTTACAAACTTAGATTTAGTAGCAGAGGATATCCATGCCTAGATATATAGTTATATTTTGTTATGTTTTTGTAAGTATAATATTACTTTATTTTTAAAATTCAACTTATTGTTATTATTACTATTTATATTTTCTATCATATTTATTTCATTTTTCTACTAAACTTTACCATTTTAGATCTTAGATTATAATATTATTACTTTACTTAATAATAAATTACTATTAATTTTATATTTTATAAATATTTATTATTTTTTATTGGTATTTAATATACTCAGATTTCAAAATTAAAATATTAATCTATATATATTATAAATTTTAATTAGCATTGTATTATTATATTAAATAAGTTTATGATATTTAAATATTACTTATAATATCATTTTATATTATAAATTTCAATTAATATTTAATTATTACTTAAAATATGTTTGTGATATTTAAATATTAATTATAATAACATTTTACTTTTATTAAGAGATAATTAGTTTTACTCTAAATAATTTGAATTTTAATATTATTTGAATTTTTATTAATCTTAATTTAATAATTTTGGAAATTTAATTTTCACACATTATATAATAAAGCCAATGTATTCTTATCTAAATAATTTTTTTTAAATTATACTTCAATTTAAAACAATATATTCAAGTAATATTTTATGAATATTTATTTGATATTAGTATTTAATATTATTGTTAACATTACATTGTTGTGTATATGTTCTTATCATTTTTATAAACTTTGGACTATTATATCATTATTGTAATAATAATTACTTTACTTTTTTAAAATTATGATATTAGTTCACTATTATTCTTTATATTTTACTACTATTTTTAAACTAGTTATTATTTTAACTTATTTCCAAAGATTCTATAGATGTTATTTTACTTAAATGCATACCTGATAAATGATTATTACTCACCAAATATTTTCATCGTGAATTTAATAAATCTGATTTATATAGATGTGTCAAGAATTTATTTAATTAGAATATTTATTATTTCAATCTTATAACTAGCAAGAGTTAAGGTGTAAAGTTGCAGCAAATTTAGTAATACTAGATAACAACAATGTTGATTAAATGATCTCAAGTTTCACTAATTCTAAAACATATTTTTGGTTTTGAATAGGGAACTAACTTATATCAATATAAATAATGACATAAGTGTACATACAAGTGATACAACTTTCTTCTGGGTCTTCTAGTGTACACTCACTCTCACATTGGGGAAGAAACAATCTCAACTTGATTCCTCATCATTCTCAACTTCCGAAAAAGATGAACGGGCAAGACAACTTGGATACTTAAAGGGAAGGGTTGTCAAAGGCTTATCATCAGACAATCCCTGGCAGGCCAAACCAAAAGTGTATCCCAAAGCAAGAGCTACAGGAACAGCAACAGCATTTCCAACTTGTATGTACCTGTGGCCACAATAACATTGCAACCAAGTTAACTTGTGATGAAAGAGAATACTCAATAGGCTTATATATTGTTACATCAGGAACGTATCAAAGGGATTTTAAACCCTGTTAAATCGTACCTCTCTTTAATAGGCCCACAAAGTTTATAACAATCCGGAAACCCTTGTAGTCTTGCATTTTCTCGGATAGTTAGTACACGATTTTGTGAAGGGTGGAGAATGATCTGACAATAAAGTAACATTTGAATTCAGACAATCCATAAAAAAAATAAAGAAAACTACTATTCATATAAACATTCCAAATGGCTACAAATGAAATCATGATTTTGATTATTACTTCAAATGCAATTAACTAATCAAAAGAATCTTCGCTGCATTTGTTTACCAAATCATATCAAATAATGTACAGAATGAAAATAATAACCTGGTTGTGAGGCTCAGCCCTTGTAACTACTGTTGGCACGATCTCGTCCCACCACAAACGACCAAATGGTCTGTGTTTTGTCCAGGAAGTTTTATTAGGAATTCTGATACAGAACTAAAAACATAACAGAATCACTTTATTTGCATATACTTACTTGGGAGAGGTCCCGCGGACAAATGTCATTGCATAATCCGGAACCTATTCATGAGCATAAGATAAATATGAATTAGATAGGTATATTCAATAAAGAAACAGTGTCAAAATAATTTCCCTAAGTAAAGATGACAATGGCCTAGTACCAAAGGCTTCCCAGACTCTAGCTTCACTCTTTCGACCGATGGATCCCATTCAACTTTATTGTCCTTAACAAGTACTCCAGGTAGATCTCTGAAGTTGGCACCCTATACAAGTTATCAATAATCCATCAAAAATAGAATAAACCAAAATAAATTTTCTGACAACACATAATGTCAAGTTATGGAACCTTCTTCTGGGGAATTCGACAAACTCTGTCATAATCATCTTTGTTCAATTGCAGAGGGCGATGATCATACAGTGTCCTGCTTGCTGTGCTTTGAGCAGCACTCATATTACCACCCACCATCTCTTCAAAACAGAAAACTTATAATATCAATATCTATGATGTAAAGTAGAATATGTACTTGAGAACAATGTGAGAAATAACATTACCCCTCTAGACTACAGTCAATGAGTCAACCATCACAACATGATTCTAGACACAGCAAAAACAAATACAGAGCAAAAAATATCCCCAACCATGTCTAAAAGAATATCATAGATATCTAGTTTCTCACGCAGATAAAGACCAGGGACCTTAAAGTAAAGCATAAATAACATAAACATGCTCTAAATGGCAGGCACAAATATGAAAAAGCGAACCACTTCTCTTCAATCTAATATACTTCTGAAACTCAGTACGAGGCTTGGTTCCATAATTCCTTTCATCCAGCTTCTCGTCATTGGGAACCTGGTCGAGTTGAAAATTAAAAAAAGAACAATATGTAATCAAGATTAAAAACTCACATAAATCCAACAAACTTAATTAACTCATGTACTTCAGAACAAAATAAACAGGTAAACATACAGGTGGGAGATCTGATATTGCATCCTCGAGTAAGAGAGCTTTACCCAACTCACAGTTTTCCTTATTATCATAAGCTACTGTGATTTCCTGCATTGTGATTACAACTATTAATCCTTACACTTCAAGCTTAGATAGATTAACATCAAAGACAATGCTTTTCAAGGGATGGAGAAAACACGTCTTAATCTATTGTCCTTACTTCAAACTCAGTGGGTACGAAACCTCTTGACACAACCTCATGAGTTGGTAACGGATATGGAGGCAATTTCTATCAGAAGAAAAAAAAAAAGTATAATCAAGTCAGTTAACTTCCATTTACAACATTAAAGTTATCCCACGAAAAATAAGTTCTACAAGCACAACAATAATAATTTTACCTCGGTAGGACGAGCACCCCAAAGGAAAACACGCATACGAAATTGTGGAAGGCCGTAAGACCCTGCTGCCATTATGCCCATTCTTGCTTGATAATCCATAGCCACAAGTCTGCCCATAGCATAACGACCCAGATAACCGCCCGAAAACTTCAAAATGTCAACTACATTCTCCATAAGAACATATTTTGGCTTCAAAAAATCAATAATATCCATGTAAACAATCAGTTGCTTATTTTTTATGTCCTCTAACGGAGCCGCTGCGTTCCTGAAGCGGTTGAAACCGCTTACTCCTTGACATGGAGGTCCTCCACAAATAAAATTAGCATCGCCCTGCAAAAAAGTTAGATGCAAAATCAATTGAAAAATCATCAGAAATAAATGAGTAGTCTGTCGACCAAAAATGGAGAAACTTACAGGAAGAGGCAACAACTTCTTCTTGTACCCTTTGGTCACAAAATCCTTCAAAACTTCCTTGCAATCACTGGCACAAACAAGATCAGAGAGTCATAATTTTGCAGAAATTTGGTGTAAAGTGTTACGTAACAAACCCAGCAGATAAGGGATTTACCTCAATCCATCTATTGGCTCCCACGTGTCGTAACTGGAATCATAACCCATCCAACGCACCTGAGTGATTTAACAGCAGATGTCAGACCAATTGATGTTGGTACCTCAGCTCATAAGATGAGAATTCCAATTGAAGTATCAAACTTTAAACACTTCATCAAGTTAATTAGTAGAACAGTTATAGTAAATTGCAATTAACTGTAGTTCGGTAAATGTTATTTAAAAATGAGTATAAGCTATTCAAAGATTTTATCATTAAACTGTACTAAATTTTCTTTATAGCAGATCGATATGCCCATGTTCTACATTTGTATTAATTTCTTTCTACATATCTTATCACATCAAATATAATAATCTTAGTCATATCTATGAAGCTTGTTGCACCATTTTTAGAACTAATATCTGCATTAATACAGACATGATTCTCCTTGCATGTCTTGATGAATTAAAAATTTAAATCACTAAATAATTGCCTTATCCTATAACATATGGAAAAACCAAAACCATAAACTTCAAGATGACTGTGTAAGTGTGTGTATCACAACCTAACTTAATACTCATTCTTATATGCATTTCTCTCAAACTTAGACATCAACTAAATTTTAAAGAACTCTCGCGTGCATAAGCCAGTCCTAACAACACTAACAACATTCAACATAATATGTAAACCAATTAATGTATTATGCAGGCTTGAAGGCAACATACTTTAAAATACAGTCCTGGTTTCTTGACTTTGTTTGGATCACCATGGCAAATAGCGAGTAACTTTTCAACTTCAAAATCCTCAGAGTCGGAATGATTTTCTGACTCTTCTTTTTTCACATTAACATCTTCATCTTCAATTTCATCTTCCTCCATGTCTGGACCAGACTCTGAACGTTCTGATCCTATTAAACCAAACTCTTCACAAAGTTTGGCCCAAGCTTTTATTAACTCTAAAAAGTTTTCAGCAGGTTCATTTCTAACCTGAAAGTTATTTTTTGAAAGTAATATCAGAACAATATTGAGTATACAATAAAAATTGTCAATTAAAACATGTTAACACAACCTTACCTGAGTTTCAGGATGGTTCTGCTTCAAACTTTTACATGCATGGGCATTGATGTCTACAGCCCACCTCTTTAAAGTGAAACATTAAATCAATATAAATTGTTCAAAAAGAAACAGTCAAATAAACCAAATTGTTCAAAAGAACAGCATACCGTGACAAGTTTAACCCCAGCCAAGGATGCACCAAAACAAAGCCCCGTGGACATTGCTCCACAACCAGAATACAAGTCCAGCAAAGTCCACTCAGACGAATTGGAACTGTTCTTTTTAATAGTCTTTCCATTAGCTAAGTTAGCACCATTACAGCAGTCACTAGATCCAGATTCACTAGAAATTGTGGATGATGCATCACTCTCGCTTTTACCTGTGTCTGGATTATCAGAGGAAACCACATAAAAAGGTAAAATTCAGCAAAGTGTAGAATAAAAACAATAGAGATAGTGAGTAATATGGTAATTTCATACAAAGCATCATAACATTCTTACCGTTGACGAGACTGGAAAAGGTTAGGTATGGCAAAGTGTACTTCATGTTGTAATAGTAATCACAAGGGGCTATGTTTCTTTCCTTTGTAGTCAAACCTACCTGTAATATGCAAACTTCAATCACTTTTAACCAACTATAAAGATATGGCAAAATCAACTACTAATTCAATAATTTCTTATCAGATAATAACACATTCATCAACTAGACCATAGAGTTTGTTGACATAAGATCAAAGGAGTCTATCTTGAGCAGAGATTCCAGGATATCAATTTAAACAAGCCAGAAAGAAAGTATATAAAAACAATTCCACACACTGATATAATACTTTCCAAACACCCAAACAAAATTCACAAATTTCCAAGCATTTGCACAAAACAAGGCAACAGAACAGCACTTACATTTGGGGTTAATTTAACAATGTTGACTTTTGAAACAATGCAATCAAGGGGATTTTCATCTTTTACATCAGATAAAAACACTCGTTTCTTATCCACAAGATCACCGTGACCTTTTATAACCTGCACTCGTTCAAAACTTCAGAATGAGTTAAACCAGTTCATAGACATGGTACAAGTAAAACCAAAAAAAAAGAAAATCATGAAAAAATTGAGTCTTACTGTGTCCTCAGCCCTATAAAACCACCGAGCCATAAAATACAGCCCATCATCGACAGATTCAAACAGCTCAACAATCCGTGCAATGTAATCAGGTTTACCATCCTCAGCCTGAAACAATTCACAATAACATCACTTCTTCATCATGCATGCTCTGTTTTCACCATGCATAACACAGAAAATTCCAGAACAAAGCTTAATACCTTGACATAAGCATCGTCATATAGGTTAAACATAACCCCATCCACTTTAGCCTGACGATAGTGGCACTTGGCCAACATAGTCCCATTGTTTTCACTCGTAGCCCTACACAGTCAAAAGCAACTATATACATTAGAATTGAAGTTCGGATCAATACGAAATATAAACATGCAAAATGAAATAAAGGAGAAACTAACTCTTTTGAGTTGCAAGCAGACGAACCCTTCTTTATTCCCTGATTATTCATATAGAAAAAAGAATTAGCCAATAGAATAACCAAAATGAATTATAATAAACAATTTTGAAGGAAAGAGGTTAAGAATAAACCTCAGAGGCATAACGGTGGGGCCACTTGGCATGGGCCTCGGAGGCTGGAATTGGTTTTCCGATGAAGCAGACGACCTGATTAGGAGAAGTGTGCTTGGCCTTCTTGCGTTCGGAGGGAAGCAATGATACGGCGTCGTTTTGTGCAATGCGCTTAGCCATGGTATCGCTGCTTCGGTTTCCGAAGAATGAACAACCAAGAATAAAGACACGCTGAGATATTATGAAATTCGGCCAATGAAAAGAGTGAGTAAGAATGGGGCTAAGAAAAGGGTTTTAAAAGGCTGAAGTGGCGGGAACTTTAATTTTGGAGAGTTATTCGGTTCCCTCTTATATGAAAATCTAATAAAATTAAAATAGAACATAATTAACTAACATTAAATATTTACATTGCATCTACTCGGTTTTTATTAGTTGGTATTTTTGTAGGTGATGGGAAAGGGAATAAGTGTTTTGTTTTTAGAAAAATATTATCTATTTATGTTATGAGATTTCTCTTATTTATGTTTTTCCTTTTTTTCTATGTTGGTGGAAAGGAAAGAGTATAAATAAAATTGTAATAGAGTAATTTTGTATAGTTAATGGAAGAGATAACATGATGAAACATTGTGAAGGGAATTGAATTTTGTTATTTACTTTTAATTCAACTTTTAATTATTTTTTATCTTTTTATCAAAGTGTGCATAATTATGCAATTTTATCTTTCTGGAATGTCAATTGTATCACTCTATCATGATATAAGTCATATAATAGATTTGACATGGATTTTTGTCATCCAACTTACTCAGTAGATAGTTACATACACTTGAGTTGATTCTAATATAACTTTCAATTAAATTCAAATAAATATAATTGAATTAAGTTGAGATGAATTTATGTTCTTGTATCTATCATTTGATTCAATCATAATTATGTTGAATTAGAAAGTGTCAGGAAGTTCAAGTTCAAGTAATTAAAACAATTATAACTTTTTAACAAAATAACACTTAGAAATAAATACTTTTAATGATTTTTGTACAAGTAATAATTATACTTATGCTGTCTACATAAATTATATTCATATAATTAAATATAAAATTATTTTTATAGTTAAAATATCAGGAAATTAATATTTATATATTTATTTATTTGTTATGTTGTTGGGTCAATAGTCATCATCTATTTTAAAACTCAACATGATTTAAAGGCTCAGCTTACCCGTCAAAAATACATTTGAGTTATATTGGGTTGGTACAATCCACCAATACTGCTAGAAACTATATCTGATTTTAAAACTATATACAAATTTTATAATTCTTTTAAAAGTGTGTTTGGATTTAAGGTAAAAATTAGTGGGTTTTTTTTAAGAAAATAAATTTGAAAAATATTTCAATTATTGATTATTTGAATTTTTTTTCGGGCTTCTAAACTTTAATTTTTAAAATAAAAATATTATATTAATTAAAAAAATGAAAAGTATATGGTCAAAAGTGTTTGAATTCTCCAGCTCATTTATTATAATTATGAGATTACTTATTTAATAAAAATATCATACAAAACATAAATAAATAATAATAATATTTGGTAAACAAAGAGGTTAAGAAAAATATTTATTTATCTGACTTTAATATATTATATAGGATTTATCAGTTTTACGTGTTATAATTAAAATTGATATTTTTATATTATCTTTTTCTTTTCAAATCTCACTTGTTATTTTGTTATAATAGAACAGTGGGATGAGTTAAATAAAATTATAAATATTTTTTCAGATTGTGCAATACACTAACCATACACCTTCTTGAATGAATGGATTGACTCCAAATCAAATCTAACTTTAATAAATAATTAATACAATTAAAATATTATTATGTCAAGTGTGTTGTCAGTTTCTATTGTGTTTTGAACCTTGCACACCTTTTTACTTTATTGGTGAGCAATTTTAATTAAAATATAGTATGTGTTTTATGTATTGTCTTTATGTGTTTTTACATGTTTCAGTATTCTAGGTATGAATTGGAGTATCTTTTTATTTTTCTTATTTAATTTTAAGATTTGGATGATTTGACACTCTCACATCACATGTCAACTACTTGACAACTTTACATTATTGTGAGTGAGTAATAAAATAATTTTTAATTGAAAGTGGTGATTGGATTAAGAAAATAATTTTTTAATAAAAAAAGTGAGTTTAATGTGAAGATGAAGATGAAGTTAAGTTTAGAATTACATTTGGTGTGTGTTGTAGTTCATTGTTAGATGTAAGGAATTTCACAAATGGTGCTTTAAAGCGGTGGTTGAGTCAAGAAATTTCACAAATGGTGCTTTAAAGTCGTGGTTGAGTCGTAATTCTTTTATGGTGACTGTCTTTTTGGGTGACTGTCTTTAAGAATAATAATGTGTGGTTTGAGGTGGTTGATTTTCATTTTAAATAGGGGCATATTTGTAGTTTTCTTCCTTGCTCACCTTCTTTTTGTGTAAAGTGTGGTCACTTCTCCCTATCCTCTTTTTGTTTCTAATCCCGCTTTTAAGATGAAAAATCCTAAAATTTTGTTTTCTTTTTACAATTTTAAGATCACAACAAATTTTTCAGATCTTTTTCTTTTGACCATAATGCTCCGATTTGAGTTTCTTCCCCAATGACTTCGATTTATATTCTATTCATTTAGTCACTCATTTTTTCAAGGTTACTCATTTTTTTCTTTAAAATTCATTTTAAAACAAAATATAATAATACAAGATTACTCTTTGTCCATGTAAACAGAAATCAAAGGATCTAAGTGGTTGTCAAAATATCCTTTTCGTTAATTTTATTTTTTATATAGATAAACAAAATCCTCAAAATTCACCATCAATTATCCAAATTATTAAAGCAACGCTTACAGACTTTTTTATATAAATATAAATATTTATTTATTTGTTTAGAAAGAAAAATTTATTATCATACTATCATCCCACCATTTACAATTCATGAATTTTTTATAGTTAATCATAATCTTAATTTTAACTAACATTAATCATTGCAAATAACATGATATAGGATTCCTTTTTCGGATAAATAAAGTATAAATCGTACTTAAAGTTATTTTCGATGCATAACATGAAATTTTATTTATATACATGTCATTATCTCATGCTATTTTTAAGATTTTTTTACAAATTTTGTTTCAATACAAACATTTGTTTCGTTTTTATGACTCAGAAATTTAAATGTGAAAGTTAATCATTTTAAAACTCTAAGACTATAATTTTAAGTATAACATCATGATTATAGACTAACTCAATAGATCAAAGGATGAGTTACTATTGGAAAAAAAAAAAGCTAAAAATCTAGTGCCATTGTTTCACATAAGAAAAACCCAAATGAAAGCCAATTAAACAGAGTGTAGTCTATAAAACACACCCTGCTAACAGTGTATATGAATATGCATTTCTGTAGAAAATATACACATTACACATGCATGTACTCTAAAGGAATTAAATACCCATGTCTTTTATACTGTGAAAAACTTCATCCTACAAAATCTAGACATTTCAAAGTTGCAAAAAGTACAACATTACGTACAAAAATTCAAAATCTTCTTGAAGTGAGAAGATTAAGAAGTGACACCCTTTGTTGTATCATGCACCTAAAGAGGCAATCTAGTCCTGCCTCCAATTCTCTAATACTCCCCTCTACTTCCCCTAATCCCCTCTTTACAATTTGTACTTCTTTAGCATCAATTTTCTTACAACCCTTGTTCAAGGAGCATAGAGCAACATCAATCTTCCCCATCTCATTGATGACCTTATTTTCCTTATCAACACTATTGGAGGACACTATTCTGGTCAACATTGACCATCCACCAATGTTTTTCTGTGCACACATGAAAAGTAAGAGTTTCTTGAAAAATGAGATGGTGATTTTGCTTATTTCTCTTAGCACATTGATCACCATTAGTAGATGGTGGTCCAAGTCCAAGAGAGGATATGAACACAATTTAAAACCATTCTCCATTGTCTTTAATGCTTTGAGCCTTTTTGTGATGTCTTTTCTTGCCCTCTTTCTAAAACAAATGTAAGCACAAATTTGGTCATTGACACTTGAATCCACACCCTTTCTCCGCAAAGCTGATTGAAGGTCCAGCACATGTTCCTTCATCAGTGACAACAATTCTCTTGCTGATCCACACGTGTCAAGCAAATAGACTGACATGTCAAGTGGCTTCTCTACATGCTTTCCTTCATGGCGTAGAAGAGCTTGCTGAGTGAGTGAACAACCAACAAGTTCCTCTACACAGTTATACAACTCCACAAGCCCTTTTAGACCTTCTTTGATAGCCTCACTTTGTGACTGTGATGAGGCTTCCCAAGTCTTCATCCTCTTCAGCACTTTTTCGATTTTGGGTAGTGAAGAATGTGTTCTACAAGGCAAGCTAATGGATCTAACATGGTAGTGAAATTCCTTGGCTATGTGTGAGACAGCCATGTTAATTGTTCTTAACACTAATGAATTGCTTAGGGTTGGAACAAGACATATATATAGGAAGTACATAAACATAGGATGAGACCACCATGCCAAGTAATATGTTTTATTCATGTTGTGCAAATAAGTGGCTCATTACCAATATTGAAGATTTTTTTGGCATTTCAGACAACAATCTTTGGTACCAAATGTTTTGTTTAGTCTCTTGGTCATTGCAGTGGCAACATATGGTGCATAACAAATTTCTTTAGGTGCCTATGAGTGCAGACATGTGTTAATTGGAAGAATAACATTCCTTATTGTCTCCCCAATAATTGACAAAAAAATCTCTTTGAAAGATTTCAACTGAAGCAGTGGCATTTGTTCATGAAATCCTCAAGCTGGCAGTGTATGATTGTCTTGTTTTTAATGATGATAAAATATAACAGTGTACATGAAAGAGGATTAGAAAAGGTAAAATGAAAATGACAAAGAAAGCAGGATCTAGCACCAAATGTAGGGTGAGAATCTAGGTTTTGGTGTGAGGAGGTATAGGGTTATTCGGTCAAACATAATAATGCAAATACATTTTCTGTGTTTGGGCATTAAATTCTTAAATTTGTATTCCATGTGCTGGAAGATTCCAGACAATTTATGTCTGGTAATACAACAAAATATTGTGATCAGTGTGCAGGTTAATTTTAAAATATTTAACACTTAATTTTTAACCTTTAATTAATCGACTAATTAACCAGGTGACGCAAGCATGTTTCCTGTAAGTAAAGTATTAACCTTGAGTTTTGTGTATGAGAAGAAACACTATTGTTATGAAACCTACTTCAATTATTCTGTGACTTTCTTAATTTGAATGAACTCACCTCTGGTAAGGAATACTTAAATAAGAAAAACTAATACATATTTTTTTTTTCCTTTAGAGAGAAAATAAATTCAAATAATTTATGCTTGTCATCTGGATTTAACTTTTGTTCTTTGATGGTGAAAAATATAAACAATGGTGTATGATGGTAAAAAATTCATGCAAATGTCATAATAATATCAATTATGGTTATATTTGGAAAAACTAATTGAAAAACTAATTAAAAGCAGGCAAACCAGCTTCTAGCAGATAGTTAAAAACTGTTAAACTAGTTTATTTAATCATAAATGTATGGTAAAATTACTTCTTGAAGTAGCTTGAATGTAAAAAGATAAAGTTATTCATATGATTTTTTTTACATAATATTTTATTTAATGGTTAAAATATACTTTGAGGTGTTTATAATTTTTGTTTTTTTTTTTCTTTTAACTGAAGTTTTGTACCTGTAGAAGAATTATTTTGATTACAATTTTTTAGTTTGAATTATTATATTTTTCATATTATATGTAGTATTATTAATCTTATATTATTTCTTAAAATATTATTAATCAAGTTTAAAATTAAATAAAAACAATGTAAATATTTTTGTTGTATTAGTTAAACATTAAAAAACAAAAGAAACAAATAATGATTATCAATGTCTTGAAGTATAATATTGAATTAATAAACTAAATATTATAAATAAAATGATAATTGTAGTAAACAGAGTAATATAAAAAAGGATAACGGTGAAAAAAAGAAATAAAATAAATAAATAAATCTGCTAAAAAAAATAACCTTATTTAGAAAAAAGTAATAGGAAATTTAATTCATATATAAAAAATAAAAAAATACATATGAATTATATGAAATTAATTCTAGGGGTACGTTCAAATCAACATAATCCAAACATTTCTATTGGATTAGGTTATTAAATTATGTTGAGTTTTTTTTTTTAACATCATTAAAGAAACATGTTGAATTTTAAAATTGATAAATCCAATTTAATAATGTAATAACTATATGATACAAATATTATTTATTTAATATTTATTTTATAAAAAAATACAATTTATCTTCTATGATACCAATGTTTTTTTTATTGTGAGTAAATATTTCATATCGCATATATTATTTTAAATAAATGTTAATGTTCTAGCATACAGTGTTTGACTTATTCCCATGGAACCCAATTCATTAAGTTATAAGAAATATATTTGTATTTATTGTTTAATGATTTTACTTAAGAATGATTTTTATACACGTTACGAGTTATGTCTTCCTTAGCTTATATAACAATTAAGAAACATAAAAACTGTTGACTTTGAATTTTTTTAAACATTACAAATACAATAATATATAATTTAAAATTATTCAACTTGATAACTTAAATCAAATAAACTCATTTTTAATTAAACTGAGTTGAATTAGTACTAAAAAGTAAATTAAACTAAATCGGTTCAATTCCTTCATTCACATGACCACAGTTTAAAACGTCTGATGAAATTACATTACAAAATTAAATCTGACATGAACATGTGTAACGTAACAGTTTAAAATAACAGTAAGTATCATTTGGCTTTTGAAAGTTTTAGCACTCAACAAATGATGGAAATTTCACCCTGCAATTTTGTACTGATTTTATGAGAACGAATAAATTTGAAAAAAATTTATAGAAATGGGTAAGTGGTAGATTATAACTTTAATTTGTTGTTAGATGTTTTTTTAAAAAATTAATTTTAAAAACTTGAAGTCTTTAGAAAGTATGACGTCTCCGACTTAAAAATAATATAAAAAATTGTGTATGATGACGTCGATGTATTAATTTTAAACTAAAATTATCATATGTAACGTAATTTTGTAAAATAATTTCGTAATAAAATTAATTTAAAATTTAGTTTTAGAGATAAATAAAATAAAATATAAATATATAATTTCTTTTAAAAATTCATAAAAATAGAAAAATTGGTTATTCGGTCTTTATTTTTATAAAAATTATCAATTCTATGTCTTTAGAAGATATTAAGTTATATTTCTATAAAAATCATCAATTTTTCTTTTTAAATTATTTTTTTCTTTAAAATTTCGTCTTTTTTCTTTTTTAGATTAATTACTAGAGGTCTATCTTTAGGAAAAGAGATAGCCTAGATGATTAGAATATGCTTTGTGAATTTGTGTAAAATAGTGTATCCTGATTTTATTGGTACATTGTAATCATATAAATGAAGATGAAAAGTCAGAGGAGGAGGTTCATACGATTGTGTCAGTGTCACGATGTGAAAAAAAATAGGTTAGACCAGATCATATATGACTACCCTACGATGTAAAAAAGGAATCAATTGGATCATATCATATGAATTAACAGGTTTGCTAGTGTATGAAAAAAACCTGATTAAACTAGATTATGTGAAAAAAACCCGATTAGACTAGATTATATGAATTGACAAATCATATGAATTAACGGATGTAAATCATATGGATTAACGGATGTGTTAATGATAACCTTACTGTATTAGATAAATTATGAAAACTTGATATGTCATAGTATGTCTAGTATAGAAATTTAATTTGTAATTATATATTTAAAAACTCTGTAGCTTACCTTTATTTTTAAATATGTGATGATTATATTTGAGTAGAAGATTTGACAAGTGGTGTGACTCTTTAGTGAGTGGATGAAGAAATTTAATTTAATTTAATTATTTTATAACTTATAAAGATATTTTATTAAATCTTTTGTGAAGAAATATATTTTAAAATATATGATAAATGTATGGATATTTATATTTAGATTTATTATATAAATTTTTGTATAATAAAATTTATATTACATGAAAAATATAGAATATTACATGTAATAACTTTTAGTTTAAATTTTTTATTTTTTTAATTTGTATCAAATAATAATTTTTTAATAAAATAATCTTACATTTCATTGGTTAATACCATTAATTTTGACTCGAGCAATATAATTAAACATATAGATAATTTTTAGTTATACATTTTATTAAAATATATCTCATAATATAAGATTAATTAAAAAAGTAACCTGATGTAAATTGAGTATAACATTTTTTTTTCAATATGTATTTTATTTTCCAAAACTTATATGTGATTTTAGGATCATTTCATTCTAGAACTTACATTTTAGTTTTATTTATTCACATATTTAAATATGTAAAATAATAAAACAATTTTAATTTATTTCATCATAAATTTTTTATATAGTTCCTTATTGTAAACTAAATATAAATTAAAAAAATAAAAAAATTTTAACGAAAGACATGACGATGACGACTTCAGTACAAAAATAATATACATAAGTCATCATATCTATATACGAATTTTATATATTATTTTTATACTGAACTCATCACATCTCTAACAAAAACGTATATTTTCTTTAGTTTTGTTTGAAACAAAAGTTATAAAGAAGACAACTTTTGTATTAAATTTTAAATCATCATTGAAATCGTATTATATGTGAACACCACTCATAAATTACCATTCTTATAAGTGTCCAAGACATGATTGATCAAGAAGTTCTCAACAGGGAGAAAAGTACAAAGACTGGAGCAATTTTTTTTGCTAAACTCATACACTTGAGCTTACATATGCAAATTTATTCATGACACAGGGACTAGTGTTCTTATTCTTATTACTAGTATATCTAACTGATGCATTTATGAGTTAAAGGGCCTTTGGTTACTACATTCCAAGTTAGGACCATATGTGAGCCCCATAATGTCACAGTAGGTTTTATAATAGCCGATCCTGTCATTTGAGCCTGAAGTGGGACCATTCCCACACTCATATCCACCATTGATGATATTGGTAATTACACCATAACCTGCAACTCTGTTAGCTGCCATGTCAGCAGCAGATGGCTTCCACACATTAGTGATCACGTCGTGGCATGAAGGTTTGTTACCCTGTGCTGTCATCCAATACCATATAGCTGCCTTGAATGATATCACTGCATGTTGAGCTACCAAGTCTGGATTGTTTATCAAGTCCAATTTTAAGGCTTTTCCAGCTAGATCATAGTTGTAGTTGCTGTTTCTCAAACACATCAAAAATCAATAACCAACAAAAACAGTAGATTTACCATCACAGAAAGAAAGTAATTTTTGAAGTAATGATGTGAGGGATATCTGTATGCACTTACTGTGTCAATTGAAGGGGCCCTCTACCATAATATGATTTTCCTGGGGGACATGGTGCATTCCTATCACAATACTTGTTGGATTTATCTCTTTCTGTAACAAAGCAATAACCCCAAACGTATGGTCCATTTGGTGATCCTCCTATCACACCCAAAATGAATTGTTTGATTAACTATGTAACACAAACACTCACACGACACTTCGATAGGCGTAATTTTTTTGTAAAATATAGGATACGAAACAGAAATTCATATATTATTTCAAAGTGAATTATATCTTATATATTTGTTAAAAATTCTATATTCGTTAAAAATGAATCGAATTAATAGTTTATAAATATATACAAATCTTACTTTACAAGCTGATTTTATAAAATTGACTTAAGCTTCTAATATGATATCTGAGTCTATTCTAACAAGATTATTGAACCTATCAGATCACCCACTATCGAGTTATTATTAAATTATCTTTACATATAAATTTTATGTTTAAATTGAAAAGTCTTCGCATGAATTGAAAAATTAAAGAATCGGAAGGTAAAGAGAGTTTGTAAAGTTAAGTTAAGTTTAAAATCTACTATGTCATAATATTCAAAAATTAAATCTAAATATATATAATTTAAATATATATAAAATTTGTTTCTTATCTTTATAATAAATTTATGAGTTTTTAAAAAATTATTGTATTATTTATTTTTAAAATTTGGTTGAAACCATCGTTATTAAAGTTTGATACGTGTGTGACATAGCATACCCTGTTTGGTAAAATGGGTCCGAATTTGATAGTTGATTAATCATGAACTCACTGCTTTAATGAAATATGGTAGTAATTGTGAGTGATGAATATAACCTGTGGTTTCGTGAGAGGATTGGGCTAGGAAAGCTACAAGCTCCCTCTTACGAGTGTCCAAATCACCAGTGTTGCCAAAAGCACCAAAGGAACTTGCTGCTGTGAGAAAAGCATTGTAGGTGTAGAACCCTTTACCCTCACAGACTCCATCGTTTCGGTGTTGCAGCAATTGTTCAAATACAGATTCGCTGATGATGCTGCCTACATCGTCTCCAACCACACTAGGAAACTCTCCTGATCTTACCAGCAAAATATAAACTAAGGTAAAGCAGAAGGTAGTGTCTAACTTCATAATTGGTTTTGTTTTATGAATTATGACTGAAAGTGTGTGTGCATGTCCTAGTAAGTGAGAGTATTTTATATGGTGGCAATGCTCTCTTTCACGATATCATCTTGGAAAATAATATCGAGTGATAGATTTGATTAGTCAATAGTGGAAACTTAGGATGAAACTTCTTTCGTGGGCTAAGTTGTTTGATTTTGGTCATCATTTCACACACACGTCCAAAGGAAACAAATTAAGGAATGGGTCAATGACAATGAGTTGATTTTTCTCCATCTAAATTCTAAACCGTGCTTTACGTTCTCCCTCGTCTCTAATTAAACTACTGCAATCACGTAGCAGAGGATTGTGACATTTGAAGTGACAGAGGAAAGGAGGAAAGCATGGGTGTAAAAAGAAATCCCTTCGGGAACGGGCCTTCATGGTTTTAATAGCCCAAACAAACAAAAAATGAAAGTTAGAAACAAGCAAGACGCGTTCTTCCTACACCTCCCTGACTTTGTCCTGCACCCCTATATTTTTCTGAAATACCGAAAATAATCTTTTTGAATATTACAATCCGAAATACAATCTACAATATAGGTACTTAACTCACTTTAATTTAGACCCGCGATGAACCAATTAATCCATATATTCTAACTCACATCTTGGTCACTAAATTTAATAATGAAACACCATGTTTATGACTTGAATATAAAATAACATAATGACCCTAAGTTTCACAATAAGGATTACAGATTGAAGTGCATAAAAAAAAAGTTAATTATTTCATAGTTTTCCCCTTCCCTCTTCTCCTTATATAGTAATATTTACATGCTCGGTATAAAAAAAAAATCATTCTCAAAGCACAAAATTTTTACATTTTTTAGAAAATGTAATTTGGAATTTAGTAAAAGGGTAGATTACTCCTTATAAAATATAAGTAAGGTAAATCTTTACTTTCTAAGTGAGTTTACAAAATCAATTGGTCAATTATTAAGTCCATTACTTAGGGTATGTTTGAATTAGAAGATGAATTTAAGAAAGTGGATTTGAGATGAAAGTGTAAAAAAGTTGAATTGTTTGGATTAGGAAAGATATTAAAATTTAAGTGAAAAATTTATAAAAGTTTGTGAATGATGTGATGTGTATAATTAATAAAATATTTTTTAGTAAATCAAATTGTAGTTAAAATTCATTTAAAATTAAATATAATTAATTTATTAAGTAAGATTAATAAATGATTATTATTTTAATTGTTAAATTATAATATTATTGATTATTTAAAATAAAAATTAAATTTATATTATTAATAATAATAATATATTTAATTTTATTATTTTTTTTTTTAATTTTTAATGTTAATATCATTGATATTTTATTTTTATTAATATTTTATAAATTTATTATTATAATATATTATATAATTGATTATATTTATTTTATTATATATAAATATTGATAAATCAAATATATAAAAAACGTATGCAGTTATCCGCAAATCTTCTCAAGTTTGCTATGAAATACTATTTACGGAAAAGAATTCATCAAAACTTTTAAATAATATTTTATTACTTAAAAGGTAAACTTTCGACACAAACAGTAATTTCGTTAGAATCCGTTTCGAGAACCAAACCATGCCTTAGTTTTTTTTTTTTTTTTCTTCGGCAAAAGTCCATTACTTAGTGAGTTTAGTATATTATATCAATATAGCGTAAGAGATATTTGAATATTTATTTGAGTGAAAGAAATTATAATAGCAGATAATATTTTCTTCATTCAATAGTGTTGCATTATCTAGGCAATTTAATTTATTCTCATCGCTTAAGTATAGTGTGTTAGATCGAATCACGTCAAATTGTGCCTGATTGATTGATATCTTTTAATTATTTGTATTAACAAGCAGAAAAAGACGTGATTTTTCCAATACATGTTCAAAGAAAAAACTTGGAGAAATTATTGAAAATGAGCCAGAAACAGCATTTTCATCGTTATTTTTATTATTAATTGTTAACTTACGGCCATTACAACCAAACCTTATTAACCAAAAGGTTTCTGGTCTCTGCAGTTCAAGTTAGGACCATAAGTGACCTTAAAAACGTCACAGTATCTCTTGTAAAACCCTATCCTATCACCTGATGCAGGAGTAGGACCTTTCCCACATTCAAGCCCACCATTGATAATGTTGGTGATCACACCAAAACCAGGGGCTCTATTACCCGCCACGTCAGCAGAAGATGGGGTCCACCTGTTGGTGATGACATCATGGCATGAGGGCTTATTGCCCTGCGGGGTCATCCAGAACCATAGAGCTGTCTTGAATGATACCACTGCATCTCTTGCCACCAAATCTGGATTGTTTATCAAGTCCACTCCTAGGGCTCTTCCAGCTTGGTTATAGTTGTAGTTTCTGTTCCTCAAACAACATCAAAATTCAGTATCATGCTTAAAAAAGAAAACAAAATTTGAACCCTAAACTACAAGTTAAAGATTTTATCTTGTTTAGGGTTTATTCAATGTACTTACTGGGTCAGTTGAATTGGCCCTCGACCATAATATGATTTTCCTGCGGGACATGGTGCACTCCCATCACAATATCTGTTGGATTTATCTCTTTCTGTCACAAAGCAATAGCCCCATGCATATGGTCCATCTGGTGAAGTTGGTGCTCCTCCTGTATCACACATCACGTCAAACATGTTTTATTTTTGCAACAATATCTAAACAACAACGTTGGATTATGTACTATTGACAACGTTGTTGTAACATGAGACGTAAGAAATGGAGAAAAAAATAGTTATGATGTGTTTAATATATTGGAAGTGAAGGTTATTAGTAAAACCTGTGGTTTCGTGAGAAGTTTGAGCTAGGAAAGCTGCGACCTCTCTCTTACGAGTGTTGGAATCACCAGTGGTGCCAAAAGCACCGAAGGATCTGGCAGCAGTGATAAAAGCATTGTAGCTGTAGAAACCCTTGCCCTCGCAAGCTTGATCGTTTCGGTGTTTTAGTAATTGCTCAAATAGAGAAGCACTGATTACACTTCCAACATCATCACCAACAGCACTGTGAAAATACGATGAGGTTACTAGGATATAGGCTAGTGCAAAGGCAAAAGTGTGTAACTTCATATTTGCCTTTGTTTTATGTTATGAAAGTGTGTGTTTTAGTGGGTGAGGCTAAAGGGTATATATAGTATCAAATTTGAGGGTTCTTCCCTTATGTTTGTGCTTAAAATAGGGTTTGTGATAGCGGTGGATTTTGTTAGTAGGTACTATTTTTCATCTCATTTAGGAAAAAAGGATTAAAAAAAATTCTCAGTCCACTTGCATTTTCAAGAAAAGAAAGAGTGAAAGAGAAAGAGTTATGGAGTAAAATTCAGCTGATTGGGTTTTCGTTAGTTTGTGAGATTTAGTGGTGCGTGTGGAAATTTAGGTTGAACAGACATCTTCGGTGCTCTTCTTTTTTCTTTCCTTTGAGCCATTATTTCATCCACTAATTAACATGAGATATGTAAAAGAATGGAAAATGCCGAGTTTTTCTTTCTTTTCAACCATTATTTCATCCACTAAATTAAAATAAAATATGTTAAAGAATGGAAATGGAGAGGGACAGAGAGGTATGGAGTGAATGTGAGTTGATTGTGTTTGGACAAGTTAATAGGATTCAGTTGTGTTTGTGGAAATTTAGGACAAAAAGAGGTCTTTTCATGTTTGAAAATTTTCTCTTCTACTCATATGCTAAATGGAAGGAGAAAACTCTAAAATGCGTCAATGTCTTGCATTTTCAAGGAGAAAAAGAGGGAGAAATAAAAGATAGTTGATTGCGTTATTTGCGCGTTATCTTCATGGTCCGTTTCTTACATTTTCTTCTTTTGAAGTAAAATATTGTGATTTTAGTTAATACGTATTATACTATGTTAGAATTTTCTTGTTTAAAAAAATGACAAATTTTGATTACGTACCATGTAAAAATTAGGCGTTATCCCAATAATTTTAGTCCATATAACAACATTTTTAGCCCAAAGTTGTTTCACTTGCACTCTTCATCAAATATTGGGTCAGTCTTTATCATAGAAAAAAAACAAAAAAAGAAAATAAAGAAGAGGTCCAACTTCAGTAGGCAATTTCTTCCTGCACTCCCATAATTATAAATTCCGAAAACGACTAAAATACCCTTCCTCGATCTGTCACCGCCGCTTTCTCCGTTATTCTCTGTATTGTACTGAACTCTTGGAGAGGAAGACGAGAGACTTCTTTCTGAAAACTCGTTCCAAAAGTTATCATTTATATGCTGAAAAGTTTGTTTTAAAAAATTATTCCAAAACACATTTCATGTGTTGTGAAAAAATTATTCAAAAAACTTAATCGAAAAACTTGTTCTAAAAGGTATCATGTATATTTTGAAAAACTCGTACAATAAATTATGTCTTAGAAAGCTTATTGTACAATATATTTCATATATTCTACAAAATTTGTATCAGTAATGTAAAATGTGTAAGTAAGTTGAGCGCGAAAGTCACATGTTTGGTGTTTTTAAGTTATGTGTGTGTTCAAATCCTTCGGTGAATCGTTAGGTCACTTTTACCTTAAAAATGATGGGAGTGCAGGCAAGAAAAATCCTTAAAGTGTTGAGGCAAGCGATGCTAAATCGGTGTAATTTTGCATGCGCAACATCTGTTTGCCTATGGTTGTAACACACAAAAGGTAAAAAAAAAAAAAACATGTGAGACAGAAGAAAGCTTAAAAGCTTAGAGAGGAAAGAAAGTTCTGATCACACAAATGATTAAAGTAACTGACACTTCAGCATAATGCTGCAAACACAAGGTTTCACGTGAAAAAGTTATTTCAAAATCCACCAGATTCACTTTGCCCATAGATTGTTAAAAACTTACCATAACAAAGCTATAAAACTTTGCAACAAGTTTCACAAAATAAGAACACACAGAGTGAGAGCAAGGTTATTTCCTCAGAAAAAATGGCATGCATGTGCTCATTGTCCAGGAAAGTGACACCCTCAGTCTCTCAAATCTTCAATTGCAAGCAAGGAAAGTGGTTAGTAACATTTTGGTCTCAAACTCAATTTTATCTTTTCCTTCTTTCTTGAGCTTTATTGTGTTTATTACCACATTATCATTCATAATTGTTAAATGCAATATTGTGTGTTTTCCTTCAAGATTAATAGTAAAAAATATACTGATAAATACGGAAAATAAATTCTATAATATATTTTCTCAACAGTTTTTTGCAACATTATTTTTGTGATTCTGGTTACACATTGACCTCTATTAATTTCTTGCAACTTATCCTACACAACACGCTAGTCACTGCTATTTCCCTATGTTCACACATTTACTAAGGACCAAAACGAAGATCTGATTCACGTTTTGCATTCACTCTTCCCCTTAAAGCGCGTTTGGTATTCTGGATTCTGCACCTTAAAGTGCGTTTGACATAGTGGGGGACAAGTGATTTTTCACGTCAAGTGATAAGAAGCAAATACAGTCAGCTTTTATGTTTTGGAGGAGAATTCATTTCATTTTTTGTTGTTTTTGAAACTATGTCCAAATGCAATGGTAGCTTTAAATCGAATTTAAAAATTGGTCTAGTTCAGATGAATAGATAGGATCCAACGTTATTGAACTTTACTTAAAAAATCATGTAATTTCATCTCAAAGTTTATACATAATTTATCATTAAAAACTAAAATAAATTGGTTATTTTAATAATATGTATTTATACTATAAATTTGAATTTATTTACATTTCAATTTTTTTAGATAATTTAAACTAAATCAATCCAGATATAAATGGATTAGTTTGGTTTAGATTAGTTGAATTAAACAATGTAAATATATAAAATTTTACTTAAAATTTTTTATCGAAAACTTTATATATATTTTTATCTCTAAAAACTAAAACATATAGACCGATTAAATAATATAAAAAATGAACATATATATCAACTCTGTGATTTAATAAATCAAAAAAAGAACAAATTATAATCAAAGGATGTTGTTGTATATAATTAATTCAAAATACACCCCTTCTAAATATAACATGATAATACTATATATAGCAATAATGCACATTTTAATGGTGAATTTTGTTTCTAATAGTATTATTCATTTTCCTGCACACGAGTTTGAAAACAGTAAATATTCAGAAACTTGTGGTCTTTTTTTATGGTTAAAAAGAATGTTAAACATAAATTAAACAAATAACAATAATAATTTTATATTAGGAAACTGATATACGCATTTTCAGTAGAACTAAGTAATAAATAATTTGGTGGTGACATGTTATAATAGGGAGACCAATATATCATACATTACTTTAATTAATGCATTTTGTGTTTCTTAAATTATACATCATTCTTTGATTGATAAGAAAGTATCTCAATCAACTACATTTACCGGAATGACCCACATCTATGATATTCAAAAAGAATTAAATTTAAACTAATATCTTTTCAAATTATTTATTTTAATCATTTTTTAGATTAAAAATAAAATTTATTAAATTTTAATTTTATTACTTGGATCAAGTATTTCACTAATCACAAAATATAAAAAGAATACTAATTATTAAGTAATTGTTAATAATTTAAAAATATTCGTTGATATTATTTTTTTTAGCGTTTGTCAAGTTTTTTTTTAATTGATATTGATAAAAAAAAATTCTTAATTTATGTCTGTTAAGATTGTTTTTCTTTTATATTGATCATAACTACTTAAATTTGTTTGAATTATTTTTACAATATTATTGGTTGACTTTTTTTCTGACCTTCCTCAATCATAAAAAAAAAATCAATAAAAACATTTGAAAAATTAATAAATTTCAACAAATATCAATAAAAAAAATCAATTTCACATCTAAAACAAAATCTCTTTTACATTGACAAAGAAAACTCTTTCAGCAACAACCTTAATAAACATCAATTAAAAATAATTCTTCCGATATTTTACTTTTATTCAGGTCGATAACATTATGATACAAAAATAAAATTGTAGAGAAAATACGAAAAAAATATACATAAAAATAAAATTGTAGAGAAAATATGAAAAAATATACATAAACTTAAAAATATGAAAAAATTTCTTACTCTTATAAAATTGTAAAATTTCAATATATTTGTAAATATTTTATCATAAAATATTTTAAATTCTACACAAAAATAAACCTTATCGTTTTTTCTTATTCAAACGTATATTTAAAAATTTCTCAATAAAAAATTTACAGAATACCCATGAAATTTATACATTTATGAATACTAGGGATCTACATTGATATTTGTTAAAATATAAATGTTAAGATAAAAGTAAACTAAAAAAATGTATATACATTTACATAAAACAAATAATATATATATATTTATACAGAAAATAAATTGAAACAGATGACTTTATATGCAATTAAGATTATTTAAAAATGCGGATATCTTCTAACAAGTATCCTATTATTCGTCATTCTCTCCTTAATAATTATAATATCCATTAAATTTCATTTTTAATTAACAATGGGTTATATTCCAAGTATGTAACTTCTAATTACATAATTTTTTTATTTTCTTCCTTAACATTTATATTTTTAACAAATATATAGCAACTATGTGCATACATTTATAATTAAAATAAATTGTACACCTTTATTTTGAAAGAGAAGATCACTATATGAGAAAAAATATATTAAACATATAATATTTAGTTGAAAAATATATAAAAAGAATAGGTGGGTATGATAAAATAATTGATGAAAATAGAGTAAAAACGTTTAATTGAAGAGAGAGAAAAAATATATATATTTGTTATATTTAATATATTTGGAAAGCTTCATATCAATTATATCTCAAATAATAGTCACAATTCAACCTGAGTCTATATCTCAAATTAATAAAAATAGTGAGATGTTATAAATTCCATATTCATATTATTTATATGAAAAAAATCATCACTTCAAACACAAAATACCTTCATAATTACAGATATTAAATTAAGTAACTTGTCTTAACTAATCAAGAAAAGATTTATCTTTTAAAAAAGATTTACGAAATCACTATTTAGTGATACTATCTTTAAAAAATATATTATTAACATTGATTCTCTTTCACTAAAAAATTACTTCATTAATAGAACAATGTGATTTGTTATACAAAATCCAACAAGTACTGAAAATGATTCATAATCATTTAAGTAAGTGTAGGTAACAATTACTCACCACCACTTAAGCGTTCGTTCCTTAAACGGACATCTTAATGTTGAAGTAAAAATTGCAACAAAAATTAGAAAGCAACAAATTGACATATAAAATAAAATTATTCTCATTACCAAACATATTTAAACCATCAAAAAACAATTAACATAAACCTAAACTTCACCAAGAACTAACTAAATTTGACTACTACAAATTTTTTTGGTAGGTTTTAGTAAAGATACTGTTAGGTTTCTTTAATTTTGTATTTAATTTTGTATGTAATAGAATTGAAACACCCTTTAATATTCTAATTTATTTTATTCATGGCTGTTAAAAAAAAAAATTCTAGTAAACTATAACTACATGTAATTCCAATTCAAAGGAATCTCAACTCCAATTCATAACATTTACACCATTTTAATATATCTACTTTAAAACTTAAATAAATACGTGTAATTAATTAGTTGAGCAGCTTGTTGCAGAAGAACACTCGAGCACCTAAAAGCTTCCAAATAAGGTTTTAAGAATTCCAAAAATTCAACCTACATTATCAATACCGGTGAGTCAAGAATATCATATACTTACAAAAGATGAAATTTTAGTTGAAATGAAGAATACATTACTTTTAATTTATTTATAAATTTTTAAAAAGATACTTCTATCATTCATTTATTTTAAAATCACATCTCTAATATACACTAATCAGTCTTAAAGTTATACTAAAAGAGACTCGGTTGTTTTAATTACATATTTTAATTTTTTTTAGTAAAGATTTTTAAAAAGAAAAGAAAACGGTATAAATTAAATTTGCATGTCTAATCTATAAAAACTCTTTCATTTCTTTTCTCCACTAAAAGTTATTATTTCTTTATCTAATATCTACCCTTATAGTAAATATCATTTTCAAAGGTAAATTAGAATTTAAATGCATAATTCTCTATCTAATACGCACCCTTAGTAAATATCAAATGCATGTTTTCTAAATTTTGTATGGTGTAAAGTTACTTTTATTAATCATCAAGTTAAAAATTATTTTAAAAGTCAAATGTAAGATATTTAAGAAATTCAAGAATCTAAATAAATTCATGCAAATTATTAATCCAAATCGTAACAAAATAGTTTAAAAGTCAAATGTAAAGATATCCAAGAAATTCCAGAATCTAATTAATTAAACCAAATAATCATCTAAATCGAATTCAATTAACTAGTTTCAATTTAATATTACATTAAAATAATGCAATTCCATATCAGATATTCTTTTTTGTATATTTAATTCAAACAACCCTTTTGATGACATGGGATTATTCCTCTAATATGTATGTGCCAATACGTCAGACACCAATTAGGTAAAAATTAAAATTAAGAACACGATAAGAAGGCAAGTTAGCTACTGGTGCAGATGAATTTGCAGGCACGAAGAATATTCATCAGTGCTGATGCATGAATGCTCCATTAATCAATCTTGCGTCTTTATCTGGAACATGTCTCACGTCCAATTCGACACGTAGATCCAATTAATTTTGTTTATAAAAAAAAAAAACTTCTTTTCTGAACAACCATTTAAAGTAATAATAAAAAATAATAAATAAATAAATAAATTTTTTGCCAAAATGAGTCTGACTAAGAAGGCAGAAACTCAATTCATAATATATCCATGTATGCATTATATATATTATATACACTATACATACATATACATATATATATATATATATATATAAACTTATAGATGTTATAAAATATTTGATGCAGAGTTTTAGATCCATTGTACACGATGAGTGAAGACTTGGTTGAGTGCTTCAGAAACACCATGCCATTGTCACCTATCAGTTTCTTGGAAGAAGCTTCCACTGCATATGGTGACAACCCCTCCATCATCTTCAATGATAATGTCAGATTTTCTTGGAGACAAACCCATCAGAGATGTCTCAAACTTGCTTCTGCTTTGGTTAACTTAGGACTTTCTCAGAACGATAATGTAAGTTTATTTACCTTCCAATCTATATATCTATATCTATCTGTCTATCTATATATAAATATATCGTTTTGCTTAATCTTTTCTCTGCTTTTCTTGAGATTCAGAAAAAAGATAATGCCTTAAAAACTTCTCTTCCTCATGGTTTCATCAATATTTCTTGTATATATCCATAGCAAATTGCATGTATGGAATATAGATTTGAAAATATAACCCTGCTTACCTTAGTTAGTTAGCTTCACAGGGTTTCAATTTTTAATTATATATATATATATATATATATATATATATATATATGTGTGTATATGTATATATATATATGTATATGTATATATGTATATACTTACAGTATTAGGGCTTTGGAATATACAAAGTGTTCACATACTTGAAGAAATGTTTTCTGCAATTTGAATTCATGAACCAGGGCAAAACTTCATGTTTTTACCTCATATGTTAAACATATATTAAAACAATGATATAATCTTTATAATTATACATATTTTGTTAGTTATCTAGAATAGCCCCCTGTAGTATAACGTATCCTTAGATGCATGTATCTTTGGATCGAATTGAAGACATACCACATGCATGCCTTCAGGAATTTTCTTGTTTTTTTATAATTTTAGAATATTTTAATGAGTTGTTACGATTTTCATATTTATCTTTATTGATTTAGTTAATAAAATTATCAATCTTACATTTTTGAAATTTATAAAAGACGATATTAATTAAATTTAAAATTCCAATATATGTATTGAATTATTTTTGAATGGAAAATTTTAAAATATTTTCAGTGTTTTTTTAGCGTTGATGCCCAATGAATACTTCTGTGGAATGTATTCGGCATTTTCTTAAAAGAGGAAAAGATTTTGGAAATTGTGACTTCATTCTTAAATAATTTTGATCTCACTTATATATTAAAAGCGTGTTCATGGAAAAATTGACCATATAAACACGCTATGATATTCATGTCTTCACATTTCTTTTTTGTAATGTTTGGCTGTCTTTATTCCAAGAGTAAGCTTCATTGACATTTTTTCCATACCCTAAGTTTACGCCAATCAAGAACATTATCAATGTGGAGAGTCAATGGTCTAGTCTTATATAATGCTTGAAATATCCTATTTTTTAAGCCATTGTTTTAGGTAGTCAGAAAATATATCTGAAATATTTCCCTATATAATTAATTAATCCAAAAATAAAAATAAAACTTACTAATCGTTACACCATAAAGTTTTATAATGCTGAGAATTGCGTTAGACTTTAAAAACTTGCACGTTAAATATTAAGTTTACTCTGTTTAATTAGTTGGCAAACTCGTAATATTTTATGTTAAATATTTTAATATATCTAGAATATTATATTCGAAAAGAATTCTTGGAGACCAAAAACTTATTTTATATAATATTATTGGAGTGATGTAAGTTTGTCGGTTGACTTGACCACGTCGTACTTACATGGAAATTCTATGTATAAATAAAGTCGCCTCTCAGGTGAACCTTCTTCTGGAGGAAAAGTCAAAATCATTTTTGTCTATTTTAATTCACAAAATCAACTTCACATTTCAGATATTCTCATTAATCTCATTTTCATACTTATTCCTTCACACTATTTTAAATTTTATAAGAATTGTTATGAAAAAAATAGATTTTAACTTTTATCCGTTGCTAATGTAAAAAAATTACACATATGATGAATAAAAAAATGTAGTTTTTGAATATTACACATACAACTTTTTTACATAATAATTTATAATTAAATAATAATAGAATTTTATTTTAAATGTCTAATAGAATATGTAATGTAAATCTGACATTATTGTTATGTGGTGACATTATTAACACATTTACATTTTTTTTTCTCATCTCTGTGACTAGTGGCCCTTCTTGTGTTGTCACGTGACTCTTATGTATCCCACTTCAAATATTAATAAGATGTTAAAAAAAAAATATATAGTTTTTTTTTCTCTCTCTCTTTAACTTTAAAAATGATTATTTCTTTGAAATTAAACTAGTTGTATCCTTATTGTGAAAAAAAACATGAAATGTGACCATAAATATGTAAATCCTAATTGCTATCTTAACTTATATATACATATAAAAATAAATAAATATATACTATTCGAAATCAAAAAATTGATTCTATATACGAGAGAGTCAAGAAGTAATGATTAAATTAAGAATTAATTTCCAAAATTCAACTATATGAAAAACTTCAAATCATAAATGGGAGGTTAAAGCCATCCCAAACTCTTTTTTCTCCAAAATAAACATTTATATTTTAAAACTTAAAAAAGATTTTAGTTCCAAAATTAATTTATGTGTTCTAGGTAATGGTATAACTTTTAGGCTTTGTTTGGTGGAGGAAGTGGATTTGAGATGATGGATTTGAAGGGATTTGAGAGGATTGTGTTAGTGAATGAAAAGATTGTTTGGATTAATGGATGGATCGTAAGATTTGAAGGGATTTGAGGCGATTGGTTATGAAAGTTTGGAAATTATTTGATAGATGTTATAGATTTGTTTTTATTTTTTTAATTGATATATTTTTGAAATTACTAATTAACCTTTGTGAAATAAGATGATAAAAAATTAAAATAAATTAGATTAAATTGATTTTAATATAAAAAACATTACTAAAATTATTTAAAACATATCTTCTAAATTATTTAAAATTATTTAAAACATATCTTCTAAATTATTTAAAATTATTTAAAACATATCTTCTAAATTATTTAAAATTAAATATAAATCTTAAATAATACAATAAAATCCCATATTTATTATTCTATTAAAATATACAATTTAGTCTAAATCATAATTAATTGAAATCTGTAAAAAAAAGTTTTCCTACCATCAGAATTACTTTTTTTTATTGAATTTTACTACTGTTTTTGTAAGTATAAATTATTTTTATATTTTACTTAAATTGAAACTTTTAAAATTATTAGTCTAAATAAAAATAGTTTACAATTTGTATTTCTTAGATATTGGTACATATTAATAATAATAGTAAATATTTTCTAAATTTACCTTTTTATTAATTCTCTTACTTAAAAAGTTAAATGTTTTTTTACAATATTTTTAAGAGATTAAATACAAATTTATTGAATTCTTATTTTATTTCTATAAAAATATTAATAAGTTACAATAAAAAATATATAAACAATCTACTTAAATTGATTAAAACAAATGAAAGGTGTGCTTAAATTTGAAATAAAGAATATTAATAGATAACATTTAATTAAAAGTAATTATTCAAAATTAAATACTCTTATTAACATATATATGATTATCATTAAATGTTGTATTTGATATTTGTTTACTTTTAATCATTTTGTAATTAGTTGTTCTTAAAATAATGATTAGTACAAATATAAATAATATTTTGTATTTTTTTTATTAAATACCTTTTGTTTTAGTTATGTACCAATACTTCAAAATATTCTGCAACATTTATTCTATTTCAAAGTCATCACCTATATTTATTCTATTTGTTTACAAACCTATTACACAAAAATTATAATTCCAAACAAAAACTCTCACAAATTAAATTTGAGTTATTTTAAACTACAGATACCAAAATAATAATCTTTAAATTGGCAGAAGAAAACTACTAAACCCAAATTTAAAAGATCAGAAAATATTTATTATATTCTTTTTACAAATATTACAAAAATACTACTTGATGTAATCACACCCAAACTTGCACACACAAATTAAAATTGATACAAACTTAACCAATGTATACGCTAAAATTACTATTCAAAAATATAAATGAATTTGAATAGAAAGTGTTCCTCTCCTAAATGATGTAATAAACCGTCCATAATATTCTCTACTAAATGATGCCGTGGTCCTTAATATGTAAAAGCCATATAAAATAACATTTCAAGTATAATTTTTATACTATGTAACCTCTTAATTTTAATTGTTTAAAATTGATACTGACATACATCGAGGAACTAAAATGATAGATATTTAATACTAAGAAGATTGTTTATATAATTTTATTATTTTTAGAGACTATCCAATAGAGAGAAAAAGAAACTTCCAGTGATGAAAATAATAGTTTTTTTTTCTTAAACTCGAGTATAAAAGAATTTATACCCAAATTCTACTCATTGTCATCTTTATGTTAGTCTTTTAAGTTTTAACAACAATAATTAATAATTATTTTTAGTGCAATATCTTTGACATTTTTATTTTATTTTCACTATATTTTTATTTATATTATACTTCCCAATAATTTTATTCTTTTAACAATTACACACTCTCCCTCCCGAACATCTTTAATTTAATCACGTGCTTTGTAGCTTTAAAATTATATTTTGAAGGAATAATGTTTTAGCACAATCATAGAACTGAAAAATTATTGTTAATTATAATTATTATTTAATTGAAATGTAGTATAACATATTATTAGTTTAAAAAAGGTATTTATTATATGATTAAAAATATTATTCTTTTTCTAAAACTTATATTTAAGGCCATTTTTAGTTGGTTGTTAGTATTAGGAGAACTATGCTTAAAGTGAGTGTTTCAAGATTGGGATGAAACCACAGTATTCTGTCTTAGAGGTTCAATAAATCTTCAAATCAAATATCTCTTTCTACTTGACTGAAAGCAGAAGGGTAGATATTTTTATGAAGTTATTTTAAAGTACACATAAGAAATAATGAAAACAATAGTGATATATATATGAAGAGTGTTCCTTATTTATAAGAATGACATTTGGCTAGTCTATTATTTTTCAGATTTCAGATTCATCTGTAGGTCTATGATAATAAACTTTATTAGTACATAAGTTTGCACTTAAAACTTAAGCAATTATTAAATTTGTTTTACCTCCATAAGCAATTATTAGATTTGTTTTATGAGTGAGATAATGAACTTTCTGTCTTATTATAAATACCTTACAAACCGACTTCTAATAGACAATTTATTCTTATAGTAGACAACTTATTCTCAGCCTACAATACATTGAGAAAAATGAGATTGAAACCTGTTATTGATTTTTTGCACTATATTTATGTACTAATAAATACAAACATAAACTATTATAACAAGCTATCTATGTCCCCTTTAGTATTAAAGGGGTTATAATATCCTAACAGTTAGAGTAAATCTACACTGATATATTAAAATTAAACCCTTATGTAAATTTTGACATTTTCAATCAATAGTAAAGTGCAATAATGATTCCCACGCCTTTAAAAAATAATAACTGAAAAAGATTCTTAATAAAAAAAAAAAAAACAGAACTGCATTAAACATATTAAAATAAAGTACACCTTTTCTAGAAGACTGCATTCACTTAATTAATCGTTCTTTGGGAACTCATGAGCTAATTAAATGTATATGATTATCGGTTAATTTTCTACTTGAATTTGCACTTGTTTTGGTTTAAATATTTTCACCAATGTTCATGAAACTAACCATTTATCTCTTATACGAAAGGTATTATGCTCTTTGAGACTTTGATTTTCTTTCATAACTATAAGCAGGTTGCAGCTATGGCACCAAATATTCCAGCACTGTACGAGCTTCATTTTGCTGTTCCTATGGCAGGGGGTGTTCTTTCTGCACTCAATACCCAATTGGATGTGACAGAATTGGCTCCAATATTGGAACAGTTAGAGCCATGCAAAATCATGTTTGTGGACTACCACTTAATTGATTCTGCTCTCAAAGCATGTGAAATTCTCTCCCAGAGAAAATGCAAGCCACCCCAGATTGTCCTAATACCACATTATGACCAAGAACCATCTTTCTCAGTGAAGGATATCTCCCCAGGTACCTTAAACTACAATGAACTTCTTGCAAGTGGACAAAAAGATTTTGAGACTTTGAAACCAAGCAATGAATGCAGTCCCATATCGGTGAACTACACCTCAGGCACCACAGGGATCCTTCCCAAAGGGGTTGTTTATAGTCACAAAGGTGCTTATCTTAATTCTCTTGCAGCAATTGCTCGTTTCGAGATGAAACAAAAGGCAGTGTTCCTATGGACAGTTGACATGTTTCGTTGCAATGGATGGTGCTTTCCTTGGGCCATGCCTGCTATTGGTGGCACCAATATTTGCCTAAGGAATGTCTCAGCAGAAGCCATATTTGATGCAATTCACCGTTACAAGGTAACTCATTTTTGTGGGGCACCTACCCTTTTGGACATGATTAGTGACCAGAGGCCTCTGCCTCATAGGGTGAGTGTCACAGTTGCTGGTGTGCTGCCACCTGTCCATGTTCTTAACAAGGTGTCACAACTTGGATTTGATGTGAACATAGGATATGGTATGACAGAGACTTATGGTCCTTTCATTGTGAGACCATGGAGCCCCACATCGGATGGTGAAAATACCAAGCTGAATTATGGTATAGAATTTATGCAAAACGTTGATGTGAAGGATCCAAAGAGTAATGAAAGTAGTCCTTGTGATGGGAAAACCATAGGTGAAATTGTGTTCAAAGGAGAGGCTTTGATGGTGGGGTACCTTAAGAATCCAGAAGCAACTAAAAGGGCTATTAGGGATGGATGGTATATGACTGGGGATGTTGGTGTTAGAGAAGCAAATGGTAGTATGACAGTGAAGGATAGAGCAAAGGATATTATGTATTGTAAGGGAGAGGCTGTGAGCTCACTAGAGGTGGAAGCAGTGCTGCTGAATCATCCAAAGGTTTTGAAAGCTGCTGTTGTGGGGAGGTGTGATGAATTGGAATCACCATTTGCAATGGTCAAATTGAGGGAGGGGTGTAGTGCCACTGTTGAAGAAGTCATCAAGTTCTGTGAGGATCATTTGGCTAGTCATATGGTTCCTAGGAGTGTGGTATTTGGAGATTTGCCTCTGAATTCAACTGGGAAGGTTCAGAAATTTCGCATCAGGGAGAAGATCAAAAGCGAGAATGGTATTACTCAGTGAAATATAAGATCCGGTTTGTGTGATTACAAATAAAGTGTTGAGTGAAATTTGACAAGTGTAATAATCTATTAATTTAGATCACATTTGTTGTTTTCTTCCTATACATTATTGTAGCTTGTGAAATGTTGCACCTTCTATGTTCAATTCTTACACACAGAATAAAAAAACACATTTTAGGAAGGTTATAATTTCTTGATAGTACATCTTTAATATTGAAAGAATTGTGATTCATGTATTAATATTGTTTAATATTAAGAAATAAATTTCAAATCTAATTTAACTTTACAATTTTATAAAATAAGATTTATATTTATTTATATATTAAGATCTATAAAGGTAACACAATATGTCTATTAAATGATTTTATTATTATTTTAAAAAGTTAATTTTAAATCTAATTTAATTTTACAAAATCGAATTATAAAATAAGATTTGAAGTTACTTATATATTATATTATAAAATAACATAATTAATATTATATCATATTATAAGATAACATAATTAATATAATATCTTCATTTTATAAAACTAACTTATAAAATAAAATTTGAATGCATTTCAAATATTAAGTATGTATTAAGTATGAGCATTAAAAAATGTAAGCATGAGTATGATTTGACATGATAAACTACATAAGCAAACAACACATATGATTAAATGAAGTTAACATTTGAGTATAAAAGATACACATGGCATGACATCAAATTGGTCTATCCATGTGACTTTGCCATCAAATTGTTCTTTTAAATATGAAACTGATAGTATTCATTGTCATTGAAGAACCAATTTGATAAGACTCACTTGTTTAAGTCTTGTTAGCACTACCTCAATGTAACAACAAACATAAGATTTTCATCATCACAAGAAAAACAAAAATTGAGGTCAAATCAATATGGATCAAGCTTCCACAAACGATGAACAAAGAAAAAACATTTGTACTTAACTTGTGTGTGGCTGCTTTCAGACTTATTTTCCATCTTCCTCCTTGGTTAATGTTTCATTTTCTGTCTCTCTATGGGATAGAAGAATGTTGTTTGTTATTTCTTGACTTCATTTTCTGTGTTCAATAATAATTGTTTCAAAGTTATTTGTATGGATGAACTTATCAATTGGAATATCCTACTCGAAAGGATTTTTCTCTTATAAAAAAAACAACTTAGAGTATGTTATGCAACAAGTAAATCAGTTAATTACATGTATAGAAAAGTTTGAAGCGTAAGAATGAATAAAAATAATTGGAAAGTGACATATCTTTGCAGCTATTGCAAAAAGACAAAAAAATTCTGGATCCAGACATTACTTAAAATTAATTGAGAAAATACCATCAAATAAAGAAAAAAATAGTTACTGTTTATGATTTAGAAAAAATAAAATTAAAATGTATTCATATTTAAGAAAAAAAATGTAAATTTGGATTGGATAAAATTGATTGAGAGTACACTGGGGAGCACTGGAGATCGAAGGGTGAGGCATATGACAGCGCATAGAAGAAGGAAGGGTGGAGATTCAATGGGCAAATAGATGGTACGGCACCCAACATTTTAATTTCATGTGATCCCAATTAATAACCGTACAAGTACAACCTTCTTTGACCAAAAATAAATAAATAAAAAACCACCATATTCTCCTCACCTATCTCATATTTCACATGCAACATCTTCATCAACAACCTACTTTTTCACATGCAACAATGAATGTGTCATGAAATATGTTAAAAATTGAAATACCATAATTTTGTTATATTTGTAATAAGTGAAAAAATAAGTGGTAAAATTTATAAAATAAATTAAATAATGATAAATATAAAATAATAAGAATTAATGATGGTGTATGGTCACAATTATTAAAAGTAGTGATTGCTATAATTATCAACATGAATATTAAAAAGGTAACAATTTTTTATAATGTTTTGAGATCTCATTACAATATAAAACTGTTTCTTTTTTCAGTGATGATAATAACTGCAGATTCCTTTTGATGTTACTGTTCAGGGAGTACACAAGATAACACAAAACTCCAGGGTAGTGTTGGTTTTGCAGTAGCAAAAAGAAGATCAGAAGAGAAAAAACATGGATAATGGAGATGACAGTAGTGAAGGGGAAGCAGTGAATGGGGCTAAAATGGTGCAGAAAATAACGATAATGTTAGTGTGTGGTAATGGGAAGGGTTCAAGAAGAGGGTCATCATCTTCTAGCTTTTGTCAGGCAGATGAGTGTGGTGTGAAGTTGAACATGGCCAAGAGTTACAACCGCCGCCACAAGGTTTGTGAGAGACATTCTAAGGCTCCTGTTGTTTTAGTTTGTAGCATTCGTCAGAGGTTCTGCCAACAATGTAGCAAGTATGTATCATCTCATATAATATTAACAATATCTACTTTTTGTTCCACTTGAGCTTTTACATAGTAATACCAAAATTTTCATGTTTACTTCATTCCCTTTTGGATTGTGTTTCTTTGCTGCTTGTGACTGAATTTTTTTAGTACATTGCTGTGACCAGAAATTTTACTCTATTGTCCATGTTAATGTTTGAATACTATGCCTTTATGTGTCATTAAGAGAATAATGTGAGATTTGAGGAGGGTTTTGGGAAACTATGTTAAGGAGGGATGAATTTGTATGTTGTTGTTTTGGATTGAATGGCACACAGGTTCCATGAACTTGCAGAGTTTGATGAGACCAAACGAAGTTGCAGGAAAACATTGGCTATGCATAATGAACGTAGAAGAAAAACTCGCACAGACATGGTCATCTCAAGTGACTAAGAGCTTGGTATTACCAGTTTCAAACTCTTAATTTTCTAGAGTTGTTCCTGTACCAGAGTCTACTTTCTGTTTGGACAGTGTACAACGTTGTTTAGTTTGAATGATGGAAACTGGTTTTGAAAAATGGGAAAGGATTGAATTTGTCTCTGTACTTCTCTAAATTATCTTGGTCTTGTTACTGAGTTTTGATGATTGAATCCAAGTATGCAAGCTTTATATTCTGCATGCAAGTTTATTAGCTAGGTTATGTTTCAAATTGTAAAAAGGGAAAGATGAAGACACTGTTTTCATAAATTTCTCAGAAGAAGGAAATAAAAAAGTATATTGAGTTAAAATGAATTTATTTGTAATTTCATTCATAAGAACTGTTTCATTTATATTAAAAATGATTTTAAGTTTTCCATAAACTCATTTTAACTTGTAAAAAAAAATTGTTTGTAAGTGTTTTATTAAGAAATTATATTTGAATAAAATCAAAATTTAGTGTGATACTATAATATTTAGATTATTTTTTAATTGGATACCTTTCCTCACATGAGGCCATAATCATTTTATTTTACAATATCAAGCACAATACTAAAAACTTGGAGAATAAAAAAAAATATCTAAAATTTTAATGAATTTTTATCAATGACATTGTTTTGTATCACTTCTTATAAAGATAATTAGAATTCTAAATACTCATTTGTATCTTTTATTGATTTTTAAAACCTAATTATATTATTATTTTTTATTTTGCATATGGTGACATGTAAGCAATAATTTTTTAAAGAAAACATTAATTATAGCATAACTTTTGAAATAGATAAATGGATAGATAGATATATGTGTTAATATTTTACATTTTTATAATTATCATATTACAATAACATATAAGTTTTCCACAATGACAAGAGTTTTATTTTAGACCCTACAATGATGATACTTAAAATACATCATATTTGTTTTAATCAATAATCTATACACATTATTCAAATAGATAAAAAAATATAATAATAATAGAGGATGTAAGTAATTTTCTTTTATCCAAATTCACTTAATAAACAAAATTATTTATTTTTAGTTTATTTTTTATTATTTTATATATATATATATATATATATATATTTGAATTATAAAAAGATGATGTCTAAAATAATAAAAATAAATAATTAGATAAGTCATTATATCACACACAACATTTTTTTTTATCTTAGACAACACTAAACTTGTTATAGGGTTTTATTTATGTTATCTTTAAAAGACAAAAAATTATAAAAATGATTTATTTAATTATTTTGTAAATTTGAATAAATATTTTTAAATGTTTATATAATTTACTGTATTGTTTATCACAATAATAACAATGGAAATAAATTGATAGCTTAATGCATTAATCATACTTTTAGAACAGTATATATGTGATCTAAAGGAATAAAAATCACATTTTAAAACTATTATAGATATTGTCTAAGGTAAAATTGTTAACATGCTGCTTATACTCTAATTTTATAAAGTTTATATGTATAATAACATTTGTAAAAATAATGTATAAAGTAATCAAAATTAAATGATATCAATTAAATAACCATGACCTAAAAGTAAATATAACAATTAAGAAATCATTATTTAAACAAAAGACAATAATTAAAATATGTTATGAACAAAACTGTTGTCTAAATAGAATATTTGGAATAATATATATTTGATTCAATTTTGTATATATAATAATATTTAATTTTGTTTATATACGTATAATATTGACATAAAGTAATTTCGAACTCTTACAAGTTTCAATGAAATTTTTAAATATTCATTTCGTTTAATTTATTTATTCATTTTTTAAAATATTTTTCAGATTTACTTAATATTAGCATGAAGCATATTCTTTTATAGATACACAATAAAATATATCATTCTTAATAACAAGAAATGAAATTTTATTTTTATTTTTCAACAGAGGGTGAATTATTTAATTGAATGGACAAATATAATATTAATAAAACAACTCAAATTTAAATTAATAATGGTGAAATTTAAGTTTTAAAAGTTAATTAAAATAATAGTTGCATTAGAAATAATTCAAGATTGGCAACGCATCTATGGTTAATATTAATATAATGTTACTTACAAATATACATAGTTGGTATTATATTAATTCAAATTGATGCATGAGCACCTGCATATGTTAAAATTAAGATATCTTATAAGTTTCACATTAAAAAATTAGGAAAGTTTCCCATCCTCTTATTTTATCTAAACTCTTTATTTAAGACTAAGCAGAATATGTTAAAATATGCACTTAGAATCAATTTAACCTTTTAAACATTTACAATAATTCTTACTCTTTCATTTGTAATATGTTAAACGATTATTTTTTTAGAAGTACTATATAAATTCTTTAATATTTATGCCCCTAAATAAGTCACGAGAATTCACTTCCTAAAACTACATACTAACATTAATATATATATATATATATATATATATATATATATATATATATATATATATATAAAAATAAATTCTTTTGTTATTTAATAAACTATACAATTTT
>Ga0099824_1000439_pt1 | contig 48519 bp, 25 predicted proteins | sample SiratrowhiteBW_FD_76837 | JGI IMG/M metagenome (GOLD analysis project Ga0099824, IMG submission 76837) | Root nodule microbial communities of legume samples collected from California, USA - Siratro white BW | ecosystem: Host-associated > Plants > Roots > Nodule | place: USA: California... | reverse complement strand
TTTTTTTTTTTTTTTTTATTAATAAATTAAAATTTTATTTGATTTTTAAAATTTTTTTTTTTTTGAAAGATGGAAGAATTTTTTGTTTTTTTTTTTTTTTTTTTCAGGTCTTGTTTTCTGAACTTGGGATTGGTTGATGAAGAGTGAAAACTGTTAACAATTTTTTTTTAATTTAGTTGTGGCTGTTTTATGGGAGAGTGGATTATTCGGATGTGAAAGTAGACATTGAAAAACGGTGTCTATTGCTACAGTTTTTGACTTGTTCAGGGTATTGTTATTGATTCAGAATCGGAAGGCTGCTTGTGGGCGACACAGAGAAGAGATTCTTAGTCAGCTTCGGGAATTGGCCAAGTCTGAGCCATTGGATCCTGAACAATATGTGCAACCGGGAAACTTGTCCTCGGCTTTTGAACGTGACGTGGAGGTTGATATCATTCCTTATCATGAGGTAAAGCTTTTACCTCACTTTTTTTGTACTTGTGTTTTCTAGTCAATGCTGGTGCTGATACCTGATGACGGGTTTGTTTTTTCCAACCGTGTAATGCCTGCCTATCTGCATGTTTTTGTACAAGGGATGGACTTTTGTGTTTCTAGATTAGGTTTGCTTGTTTTAACATTTTGATTTTTCATATTGAAGTATATATGTGAATTTGTGGAGAATATATTCGAATTTGTTAAATAGGAGAGAGTTATCTTATCTGTGATTGCGATTGTTCAATAATCTGATGAAAATAGTAGTTATACTGGGTAAATCTAGATGAATTTTTGCTGAAAGGGTTTCATTAGCGGATTCTCCAACTTTTCTTGTAAGATGTCTGGAGTCATATATGGGAAACATGACCGATGGCTTGATTTAGTCAAGCATTTGACTGGGTCTTATACGAGGATTTTGCTCTTGTAAATGAGAATAATAGTGAAATATGACTTTTCCTATAGTAGGTTGCATGTGATGTAACGATGGGTCTTGAATCATACCCTGAATACACTTTAATTTGACTTTGACTGGAAAAACTTTCACATCATACATTTTTACTTATTTTGAAATTGAGTTCATCATTCTTTTAATTTTGAATCCCAATTTTCTCTGTTATGATAAATCTTGCAAAACCAATCGCCAGCAACATCTATCTTGCTTTGTTATTTCCTGTGGCTGGCCTTGGTCTCTTGTCTTATGGATGGGCTCAATCATTAGGTTGCTCTTTTAATGGTAGAACCATTCAACGATGTCTTCTTCATTGTGCGTGGTGTATGACATCCCTCCTGAAATTATTTAATTAAAAAAGTCATTATTGAATGTGTATTGCAGTGGCATAGAGAAAGCAGTGAGCCCATGTATCAAGTTGTTCCTCCTGACCCATCATTGAGAACTTATACTGAAGAAATTCCGGTTAAACAATCTACTTCTGTTGGGGAAACTCACACTTTTGTCGACAAGGGAGGGAATCCATCCATCTCTCTCAACTCTGAAACCCTACCAACTACTCCCAAAGCTGCTGCATGTGACTTAACAAGCCAAGAAAGAGGTTCTGCATTATTACGGTATAAACAGAAGAAGAAAACAAGAAGGTATTATTGTTACAGCATCTTTTGCTTGCTCTCTGTGTGTGTATGTGAGAGGTATCTATTTCGTAATTTTTAATACTTTCTGAGCTGCCCAATATCTCATGTTAAATTCTCACTAGACCTTATCCCAGGTCTTTACACATAAATATGCATTGTTATATATTGTATAAGTTATTTTCATTTTCATTTCCCTTTTTTACACAGGACAAGCTTTTAATCCTCTTAGAAATATGTTTTATAACAGTGGCCACAAGTATAATTGTGGGATATAGCTTTGAGAGACATCAAGAATGAATCATTATTATCTGACCGTTTCTTCCAATATGTCGATTTATTGACTGAAAGAGTTCAGCTCAGACTTTTTCTGAAATAGTGCTCTTACTATTTGTTATCACCATGTACTGTGAAGTGTAGTGTGCTTCTGTAATTAGAAAGGCCTTGTAATCTCCTTGCTATATTAAATTGTTGATTAATATGAATTATGAACTGCTAGCATTTGTGTGAACTGTGACCTTGTTGATTAGTATATGAATTTGTAAAATTTGTAGATTATTAAATTGACATACTTTATATGGAAAACAACAGATATGACAAGCACATAAGGTATGAATCGCGGAAAGTTCGTGCAGAAAGCAGGGTGAGAGTCAAGGGTCGATTTGCCAAGATGGAGCAGGAACACTGAAATCATGGTAGGCTGGTATGTCACCATAACTATAATTCCCAGCTCAAATCAAATCACATACATTATGTAACACGTCTCTTGTATTTTGCAAGTGATGCATCCTTGGATCCAGAGCTAGGATATTATATACAGACATTTTCTTGCAATATAGTTGACACTAGTCTTTTTATTATTCCCTTTGCACCATAATTGATTGCACCTGAGGTAGATGAATAGGTGCAGTCTACTTTAAATCAAAATCTAATTCACTGGGGTCTTTGGCCTTGGATCGTGTTTGGAGAGTTTCTTATGGACTTAGATTTTTGTCATGTTGATTATTAAATAATAATGTTGATGAAAAAACTTAAGATAGATTGCGGACTCCTTAAATTGGTATGACCAGGTGTTGAACATTCCATGGGAGCAAGTGAAAGCAAGTTATACTTTTCGTAATGTGGAGTATTCTGAGAATGTGAAGGCTGAGGTTTAACAGCTGAGAAAGTGCTGCCTGAGGATTTTTGACAAAAGAACACCTATCTTATGCAATTTCATTGTTCCCTGTTCTGTCAAGGGGGATATGTTACTGGATCTGAACTCAGCTGAGTCTGCATGTGTTTTTCCCACTTTTAAATTTCTCTTAACAGAACGTGCTTTCAAGTAGTTCTAGAACAATAAGCACTGTTAAGTGCCGATTCAGCAAAAAGCTGGCAACTAGAAGTGTTAAGTGCACAAGCAAAGGACATGAACTGTCTAATTTATCATACTAATGTCTGATAAATACTGAAGTATGTGTTGATGAACAGCATTAAGTTCTAATAATCTAATCTGTTCTGTCTTCATGCATATTGCCAGGTTATGTATGTAATTTCAGTCATAATTTAGTCCATTGGCATTTGATTGGATACAATGCATGGAGGCAGTCCTTGTCTTCCAGGAACCTCGTGATATTCAAAAAATTTATATATGTTTTGATCTCATCTTATAAATCTGATAATGTATAATCCTCTCTTCATTTCTATATCATGTCTACTTAAAGCATTGATATCGTGTTGGACAGATATCTTTAGCATTTGAAGTATATATGGAGCGGAAAAGATACATGGAGAAGGAGTCATTTTACTGGCTAACGCATTCTTCTGTAGTTGTTTTAGAAACACAGTAGCTTGGATGATGTTAACGTTCCAGCAAAATGTAAGCTTGTACAAATGTTTTTCCTTGTTACACATTAGAGAAATGCTAAAAACACACTCTCTGACGCATTCTTTGTCATTATAGAGAATGTGTGTTTCTAGCACTTTTCTAACACTATGAATGCTAAAATGATATAGAGATGTAGAAGTATTAATTGTAGACATTTCTCAGATATTTACGAAAGTGTGAGGTGTATATACCTATAAAACTGTGAGAATACTACACTACTCAGTGAATACCTTGGAATATATGCCGGAATGCTATTGCTTTGACGATCAATAGTTTTCCTTTTTCTTTCTCGTTTCCTTGATAAAAAAAATTGCTATGTTGGAGTTTTCACTGATATGGTCATCTCACATCTAACACATCTTGGTATTTTTTATGTCTGAGAAATGAAAGGAAAGTTCGAAGCTTGAGCATCATTGTAGAAAGGTGATACTATTGTACTATATTGGTTTTAAATCTTTGAACCATAACTAAGGAATATTCTGCCACATTAATAATGCTAATAAATGCACATAAGTTCTAAGGGAGACGTTAGTTGCAGATGGATTGGTTGAGTTATGGTTGTATTCATGCATGAACTGTGCATCGTGGTGGTGGGTGCCCCTCTTCCCAAAGTGAAGAAATTTGTTGGTCCCCACACGTTTTGGTACCTTGGCAACTACTGCATATATGACGTTCTCTACTTCCTATATACATAAGATACAAAATTAGCAGCCAGTGAGGTCTCTTTCTAACGTTTCTCGAATATTCTAACGGGTTCTTTTCACCTAAAAAACCACGTTCAATAATGGGGCCACGTTGATGCAAAGATTTCCCATTGACATGAAACTGAAAACAAAGGATTTTTGTTTTGCGTTGTTTTTTGTTTCAGTTAAAGGAAACATAGGACGAGTGCTTCATATGCGGGGTTGAAGTTCAAAACTCATGATCTTACGGCAATGTTTGAAATCAGTTTCTTCAAGTTTACCTGTAATACAAGAAGTTAAATCACATTAGCTGTCCGTATTAACAGTGTTTATTAGGCACAAAATCTAAACTTTATGTTACCCGTCGGAAGCATCATTGTTTAATACCAAATAAAAAGTGTAAGGTATCTTTGCACACTTTTTTATAACCATTTTTTCAAGAAAAAAAAGTAATAAAAAAGTTAAGTTTCTTTGAAAGTTCAAATTACTTTATGTATAATTAATTTATTTTTACTTTTTTAATTTGTGAGATAAGAGATTTGTCTTCATCTCTGCCTTTCTCACCCTACCTATAGTTATTTTTAGGGTGACAAATGTTAGTTATAATTTATGATTTATACCGCCAATTCTCTCTCACCCTGATTGTTTATATGTTTGTTTGAAGCTAAAAGTATATACTTGAGTAATTGGGTAGCAATTTTTTTTTTTCATTTTTCTATAAAATGGCTAACTTTGGAATTTATTGAGAGATTTTTTGGGTTGAACTTGTTATATTCGTACAAAAGATTTACTTTTTTTAACGGTGTTGTTAGCCTTTTTTTTAACAAAAATGAGTTTAATTACTCAATTATCTAATGATAGAAAATGGACGCTCTTTTGTTTTCTAAAATAATGGTGGCTCTTGAGTTGAGTTCTAGACGATAATTTCTCCTTATGTTGAAGGGGTTGTTACTTGAGAGAGAAGTTGTTTTAAAAAAATTATTAATAAGAACGAAAAAGAACATATGATTTATGAAAAACTACTGTTATCAATAATTGTTTTCATGTAAAATAAACGAAGTTCACAACAATTTTTTCAAAACTAAAAAGTGATTTTGGTTTCTAATAATTTAAAACTGAAAAACACCCTAAACGGGCCTATTTACATTACACAATTAAATAAATCTTTTTATTATTATTAAATCTGGAATACACACATTCATCCTAGAGTTAAACATTGATAAAAAAAATTGATAAAATTAATATAAATAGATCGTGATTCCATTAAAGATTGTACTTTTCATTGATTATATACATTTATTATGTATACATATATTCTCAAAATATTGTTGAGTGTCAAGGTGTCTTTCTAAACATCCCTCTCAATCATCGATCAATGAATAAATACACTAGAAACTATAGTCTAGGATCTTTCGGATATCATCTTCTTTAAGACCAATATCTAATTCATCAATTTTGCTTCCATCGTAACTAGGTAATTGACATAAAAAAGAAGACAGGAAAATCATAAAAAAATATGATTAATGATTACTTGATATCTCAATTGAAAAGGATATTCCTTATAACATAATAAAATAATTGCTTCTTTAAAGTGAGAAAGCCATACACTTCATAGTTATTATATGGTTTTGGCATGCATTTTGAAAACCCATCCGTGAGTAATTCACTTGTTGAGCAACCTCGCACATCTCTGGCATTCTAAAAACAATAGTTTTAAATCTCTGTTTTTCAGGATGATAGCCCAGTTTTTCCAAAGCCTATGTGAATGATTTTAGTGTAATTTTGAAGGTGAAAATCTTCCACCTTTTTCGGTCTAAATGTGAATACAAATTATATTGTGTTTGGATTTACATTTTTATGCCATGTTAATGCAAAAATAATGTATTAACTTCAGTTCAAACACTCCTAAACCAAATTCTCCTTATTTGTAATCTAATAAGATTTAAAGTGTTGCAAAAAGAAATGGAATTTTGCTAAAACATGGATCGAAACTTATGCCCTACCGTAGGTGTTTCTAGTTGCAGCTTGCAAGAATTATGATTTGGGCTTCAACCCATTATAAGTTGGAGAAGCATCGGTTTGGCCCAAACTACACATGCATACTGGGATGTTTCTGTTTGCACCCCCATAATGTCCATTCACACCCGTAGGGGGTGAGTAAACTATCAAATTCTCCCTAAACATGTTTGTCTTTCATATGTTCTCCTTTTCTCTCATTGTTCACTCTTCTGATCCGGTCCTCACACCCCTTCTCACTCTTTTCCACTTGTTTTGCTTTTTTAGTTGTCCAATACGTTGAATTTCATTTTTAAGAATGTGTATTTTGGGATTGACTTGTAGACTCTACAATGTTGTTTGATTTGAAGATTATGACAGTCTATTTTAGGGTGTACAATTCAAAAATTAAGTTTCATTTTAAAGTTTGTGTTCGAACTGTCTAGTTCGAAAGTTAATATAAAATACCATTCAACATAATCTTATTTTTTTCCCTTCCTCGTCAATGTATGGATTAAGTCAATACGTCAATCAAGCTTAGAAGGAAGCTTAATAATTTGAAAAATAAATAAATAAAAATTACAAAAGTAGCAAACCTGTGTGTACTTAGTAGGAACATTTATGTGTTTGTCCCTCTTTTATGAGAGGTTTTTGTGTGTGGTAGACTGCTACCTTCCTCAAACTTGTTCAAATTCTCCCTAATTGTAATTTTTTTTTTCAGTTCTTTTCCTTCATCTTTTAGTTTGTGTTTACCAGCTCTTCGAATCTTTTTTAATTAAAATATAATTTTTTTTTTTCTGAAGATTTGTTTTGCTTTTGAAAGAACGCTCTTAAATTGGTTGTTTGAATTGTCAAAGGAGACGAAGAGTGATAGATTTATTTTCATTTGAATATTTTTCCTTGTATTGAGTTAGTGAGGTTGAATATTAACAAACATCGAAACCAGTATATCACCAAAGTTTGCAAGGTAGAAGGAAAAGTGTAAGTGTACAAGGGTTATTGAAAGCTTATGATGTCTTCTAATTAATCCTAAAATCATCACAAATAAAAATCAACTCATAATAAGATTCGTCTTTCATATTAATAATTTGTAATCTAGTATGACTTAACACACGTAAATACCACCTTATCCTTAACTTAATATAAAATGGTAATTGATATGTCACTTAATATGTCACGTGAATAAACTAACATTATTAATCAATGCTATATATGTAAATCAATAACATGAAAGATAAAATTTTATATTGAGATACTAGTTTTTAAACAATTCAATATCCAAAAAATCAAAATTTTAATGGGTTAGATAAGCTTTAAAAAGGAAAAAAAAAATGATATTAATATGTCTCCAATTTTTTCTAACTCACATTTTGTTATTTGTTAAATAAATTACAAATTAAAAAATACTCATAAAATAAGTCCGGAGACAATGAGACCCCATGAATTTTTTTTTAATAAATTCATTCAATATAAAAGGGTCTACTAAAAAGTGTATTATTAGATAATTTCTCTTTTAATGAGAACACAGTATTTTCTTGCAAATTAACTATAATTGAGATCAAAAGCCTTAACCTTGGTTCATTTCATTTAGGTGCGTTTTAAGGATAAACACTTTTTGTAATTGATTTTGACACTGGTTCTCTTAGTGAGAAAGACACTATTAATATTTGTGAGAAAGACACTATTGATTTATGGCTTTTGGCATTACATGTAATCATCAGTGAGCGTTTGACAAACAGAAGTAGGTTAAGTTAAAAATATTAAAATTTTTATGCTGATTAAATGAAAAAAATTTGATAAACTTATTCCTTAAAATAATTAAAAAATAATTAAATAGTACAAAATAGGTTAATATGTATTTGAAATTTATTTTTTATCATTTTTATACTTTTATTTATTCAAAATAATTCATATAAAAAATAGGTTAATAATTTCTTTTTAATTATTTTTATATAATTAAATAAGGAAATACAATTGGACATGAGAAGAAAATACATATTTTAGTATATTCATTTTTTAAATAAAAAATATATATTTATTAAATGACTATAATACCCTAAATTTATTTGCTAGTACATTTTAAAGTTTAGATAATTATAATTTTTTTTATTTGACATCAAAAAGAGAAAAAAAAATATTCTTTAAATATTGAATTCTTTGAAATGTTATATTTTTTTATATTCTTTTTCCTTTAAAAATGTTTAATAAATACTCTAACAAGTATAAATGTGGTACATGTATATTCTATTATGATTATGAATTTTTTTTACTTAAAATAAAAATAAAGATAAGTATATTATAATTTGTATCATCTTACTTTTTGTTCTTCCTAAAATTTACCTTTAAGTTAATTTAAATATTCTGTCGATATTGAAACAAGTTCAATATGAATATAATTTATTTGTAATGTAAATAACATTTGATAAGATTTTTTAAAATACCGAAAGATAAACAAGAATTTAAGATACTAAAAATAAAAATGAGAAATTAGGAACTCATACACTCAAATAGCTAACATGGATTTAAAAAAATGTTATAAACAAGCAAAATAATTTTTTTACCATACTACTCTATTTTCTTATTTTTAAAAAATTAGTGAAATAAATTATAGATTATAACTTATCACGTACCCTGCGAAACACAGTGAATGAAGGCAACGTGGTATCAATCATGTTTCAGACAATTAATTTCTTAGGATTATATTGTCATATGCATTGTGCCATGTGCCCTCATTCAATAAGGTACACTGCAGAACCCTCCCTTCCCATCATTCTAGGGAACACAGTAATCATAATATATGCATTTCACTGCAACATCTTCCTTCTATTCCATTTTCGTCATCTCATCTCATTATTACATGCACAAAACTAGAAGTCTCTTAAAATAATCAAACAATAGCATGATTGTTTATGTTATTTTTTTAAAAAATCAAGCAACATGATTAAAAAATTGATGTTTTATTACTAGAAACATTAATTTCCCTTGAAGAAGGGAGGTGGAGAAGGTTTTTGTATACTGATCTTGGGTAGCTCCAAGTTACTGCATTTACCTACTTTTCGAAAGTGAAATGACCTTGTCATGCATTCAGAAACAAAGTTGTAGCTACCTATATTCACTGTTACTGCTCTTAAATAACTCGACCTACCATCTGCCAAATGTGTATTATTCACTACAAACAAACGAACCACATTCAATATAATCACCACTAGAGCCATAAAAAATTAAATATAACACCTATATTTTTAAGTTCAAGGTCCACGCAAAGAACAGATTCACACAAGAAAACCCTCGGTTAACAAATTTTGACACTACAAATATATATAGATATATATATATAAAATAGTTTAACATGTGAATATATCTAGCTTCTTGATCTGTAATGGAGTTTGAGAACATAATGCAGCACCAGCAAGAGGAACACGGTGGAGCCAATGATGGAGAGGACCAATGCAGCTGTCACGTGGCGGCAATAGGCGTCAAAGACGTTGCACACTTTCATCCACTGAGCGTGCGTGTTACCCTTCTGTGCTATCACTCCCACCGCACAAGCTGCACCATTGGCTGAGAACAACAGTGCCATCAACACAAGGTCTAAAGCAGTTACCACCATATGAGTCACATCGCTTCTTCTTGTTCCACTGCTTCTTGCCATCGCTGTTATCACCAATGATGCAGCAGCATATGAGCATGCTATTGCGTTTATCACCACAAAAAACCTGTTCCAGATATTCATTTTATTAGTATAATCTCGGATCACAGTGGAAACAAAACAAAAAACCAGTTACTATATCTAAGCTATGACATATTGAATAACAGTTAGTATATATATATATATATATATATATACACCTCCCCAATTCTGATGCATATTTCTGAAGTATAAAATGAAAAAGGAAAGAAGTTTTTGTTTCAAGATTTTTCTTCTTAACTCTCTTAACCAAAATCTAATATGTACCTACTGAGCAAGCAGTATATACAGAAAGAGTGTACAGTATACAATATCTGACATTGATTCATGCTTTCTTTGTCAATATTTTTGTTACAAATAACTAGATATTTAGACAGTGATGATTAAGAAATAAACAAACAACAGTTATCTTCAAGAGTCACAGAATCTCTAATTAGGGTTAGAGAAACTAACTAGAATGGATGAGTTCATTGTATAGATATAGAAGTGGAAGCTTACACCATAGCAGACATGTATTCCCACTTAGCAGTGGCTTTGAAATGCATTTCGGCGTAGGAGATGACTTTGGTCTCATTGTTGACACCAACAACGATGGTTGCAACTAGGGTGAGTGAGAGGCCGAGAAAGCGCAGCAACAGATCGTAGGGCATTTCTTTGGTTGGCCTCTCCACCACCTTCACATCACTGTGCACTCCATCCACGTTGGTCTTGGTTTGGCTGGTCATAACTGGATCTGGTGATGTTGTGAGAAAGCAAAGTGATGTGAGAACATGTAATTTAAAGGAAGAGTTGTGTTGGGGAATGTTATGAGATATAATGTTAATAAGGAGAAGATGTATGAATGAGAAAGGTGGGGAGGTTGGAGATGCATTCAAAGCAGCTTCGTACGGCCCCTGCAAATTTAATGTCATCAACTATACTCTTATGTGGTTTACTTGCAGAGTCATGGCATTAATGCTGTGGTGTCTTTCATTCATTCATGACCTTCTTCTTTAAGTTAATGCTAACCTTTCCATCTCTAATGTGGGTATCAAAATTTTGTGGAAAGAAAGTTACTTGTGATAGATGTAGATACATTCAGAGATGTTTCTGGATTCGTAATAATATACATATGAAGTGGAGAAATTAGGTTATTATGTGTTTTGTTGTTATTTATTGCTTTTAAATATAACAAAGGTTATGATTATTACATGTTAGAAGAATTAGATTTCAAAAAATTAAATGGTAAACAGGATATTTAAATCGATAAAAATAATTATTATAAAAGTCGTCAAATTTCGAATTGGATTAGTAATATATTTGCGGAGTTATTTTTCTTACTTTTTGTATACACAACAAAATGAGATATTAGTCAACTTCACAAAATGATATATTAGTCAACTTTATATAAAGATTTGTAGGTTTTCTTTCTTATATATTACTGGACTTTTTTATCTTTATTCCATTTGAGATTAGATTCATACTTGAATATCTAATTATCTCTTTCTTAAGTGAGAATTCCTTTCTTATTGATACACATTCTTGCTTGAAAATTTGTCATAAAAACTCAAGGATTAAGCTATACTTGTCTGAATTGATCACAAAGACAAATCATCGGGTTTGATACCACTTGATAAAAAAATTAAGAAAAAAAATATTTCGAAAATCTCACAATATAATGAGACATGAGTCATATCTACACAAGAAATTAAGATCAGCTTTAACCCAAAACCTTATTGTGTATTTTTTTATTATATGTTACTCAACTTTTTCATTTTTAATAAATCTCATATTACACTCACGATTAAATGCCTATCTGATAATATTTTATTGATTTTTTTGTTTTTATTATTTTATCTTTATTATAGCATAGTAGCTTTCACATTTATATTTTGTGCAAGGATATTTTTTTGGGTCGGATCTGTCCTTTTTAGCTTTTCTCTCAATACGTAGATATAGAATGGAAAAAACAAATATAATAAAGTTATGCGACTCATAGGGAAAGAGATGTCTCTTTTAGCAGTCAAAAGATATATATAGGTATAAGAAATGTCTAAATCTAGCATCTATTTTATAGAACACCTAAACATGTGAAAGAATTTAATTACCACTATTCAATAAAAGAAAAACAAAATATCTACATTTTGTTCACAACTTTAAAATCTAAATTTAATAAGGTCAGTAATCAGAATGAAATCATACAAATCAGTAGGTTAACTTTGTTATATTATTTTTGATAGAGTTATAAATGGTGGGAACATAAATATATTTTTGGGCATACCTAAAGTAATAGAAGTTACATACAAATAAAATATCACTACCACTTTCTTGTTCTTGGGTTGCAGAAGAGGTATAAACATATCCATAGTGATACTTCTTTGTTATTCTTTATAGTAGGTTATCCTTCGTTTATAATATGTTTCTTATCTTTTTTTAGTTTAATAGGATAATAGATAATGTTTCTGTTTTGTATATTGCTCTCTTATTACCCTCGTGTTGCGACAATGTATTAGAATGTTTGCAGATTTAACCTTTATGATTTAATTTTTTGTACTATATTTTATTGATCAGAATACAATACTTTTTAAAAATATAAATAAGACAAAATTAATTAATAAAACATCTGGTGCATATAAGTTGACAGTGAAATTAAGAATAATGGGTATAAGAATTAGGAGTAACAACTCCGTCCATATAAGAAAAGGAGAAACTAAGATTTTTCTTTTCACACAACCACCTTATAAATATGAATATTAGTTTTATTTATATTTATTATTATCATTTAAATATAATATTTTATTATAAAAAAAAAGAGTAGTAGAAGTTTTGAAATTAAGTGGCTTCAAACTATCATTTCTTTTATTTTATTTATAAAAAATATTTTATTTATTTATTTATTTTATTTTAATTATATTTATAAAAAAATCATTTTCTTTTATTTTTTCAGTAACAGACATGAGTTTGGACCTTTAGCACCTTATCATTTTATTGGGCCCAGTCCATATATTTTCTGGGCCTGAGGGAAAGTCCACAAAGAAATCTTCTTCTCCGCGAGGCTGGTACCACGCAAATTTAGGGTTTGCTATTTGCTCATTGTTGTTCCCCCAATCTGTTCTGAAGAATCTCACGTTCCAACAATGAAGAAGAATGAGGAACGCAGTGATAATCGCAAGAAGAAGCACACAATGAAGAAGAACATCTCGAGGTTGGGCGGAGGTGGCCTTTCGCTCGAAGCTTTTGCCAATGCAAAGTCCAAGAAAAATCACTATAACCCAGCTATCATAAGTACGCAATTTCCTCCCTTTTATTCGCTCAAATTCTTCCTCATGCTTTCAACTTGTGTATCTTTTTATATGTCTACTAGAATAGCTGAAAAATTTCAGTGATAATCTGCTCTTTGCTGAAGGAATTGAAAAAAGAGGAATAAAATGTTGTCATCCATTCATACTCTCTGTTGCGTTTAAATTATTATAAAGCCCTTTTTTACCTGTGGTTGGAATTTTGAGTGATTAGGTGCATTTTTCGCATTCCATGTGTTTTCTATTATTCCTCTTTTAGTGATGCTAATTGTGCGAACTTTTGAGTGGGCTTTCTAAGGATTAAGAATGACAAGTTTTTCTTTGTTCTTTGAGCATATTTTACTGCCAACGGCCTTTTAAATCGTGTACAGTGATTTATTCTCCCTTAATGTTTGGACTAGGATTTTATGTTAAATGGAATAAAGTGGATGTGAATTGGAATTGAATAATAATGTTACCACTATTGTTTGGATATTCTTATGATGAATTGGAAAGAAGTGGTTGTTTTATTTCATACCCCTGATCAGAGGAAAAAGATGAGTATTGGACGGAATATAATGGAATACACTCCTTTGAGGCTCAGTTCCATTCTATTCTAAAAATCTAGACTATGGAGTGTAGAATCATCTTACTTCATTCCACTCCATTCCATTCCTTTTATTGTAGCCATACACAGTTGTAGTCTTTCCTTCATTTTTAAAACGTTGTCACCCTTATATCTTCCCACTCCTTTTGTCAAACTGTCCAATACCCTTATTCTTTATTTGCTGGAAGAGTAATTGTATTGGATGAATCAATGTGATGAAAGTGACAGTCAAATTGTCCAATACCCTTATTCTTTATTTGCTGGAAGAGTAATTGTATTGGATGAATCAATGTGATGAAAGTGATTGTGGTCTGATCATAAAAACTAATCATACAATAAACAAATCTGATGAATAATAAATGCTAAGTGTAGTTATAACACACCATTGTCACTCCATTGAAGCCCGTCACATCAGCTTACTGTTGCTCCTTCTGCCTGAACTGGTACAGCCACATTTGCCTCTATTCACTGCCCTAGCAGGTGCAGCATTCATTAATGGTTGACAACCCCTGTTTTACCCCTAGAATACTGAGGGGGGTTCTTTCAATTCACTTTTTAAAATCGAAACCTTATTATAGAACAACCACGTGCCTTATTTCCCTGAAACTTGACCTACTATTCTCTGGCGTCATCGCCAGCCATTTCTCATGTTTTCTGTCTGGTTCCTTCCTACTGTTTCCATCTTTGTTCCGTTGTCTGGCAGTATCACCAACATTATATTCTGTTTTATCCTTTTAGGTCACTCTCTGTTCCGATTTGTTCTTCCCTCTCATTTTGTTGTGCCAAACACTCAGGTATTTCATCAATTTATCTCTGCTCTCTATTGCCGGATAAATGCCTCTAATCGTGCGTGTATATGAAATATTTCACTTGTAACTAAAATTTCACAATAGCTAACATCCTGCTATTGTGGTTTTGGGGTCGGCTGTGAAATTTGCTTTCCCTTCTTTTTGTAGGGTGGGCCACAATTACAGCAACTTGCCAACACACCAAAACATTTCCATATTATTTGCTCCATCAGTTTTTTTGTGCTAAAAGCTCTAAGCACATAACAAGTGTGATCTTTTTTGGCACTTCCTGTGAATGATTGTGTGGGAAGATGGGGAAGGGTTAAAATCCAACATGGACATAACAGTAGTAGTTTAGGTAAATAGCTTTTCCTACAAGGGGATATTTGTCAGAAATCCTGTGGAGCTAGTTCAAATTGTTTTGTTAATGTAATTGAACATTTTGGTGATGATCAAACCTTAAATCCTTGTCACGATATGTTAAGATTATGTGTTTCATAAAACGTATGGAATAGTTATTTCCTCTGTATTTTCCAATAATAATGTGTTGTAAAATTTTCCATTATATGTGGTCTTTAAGACATGTTCCGGTCATGATAAGCTTAGTAAATAAGGCTCTTTACCTTCGCTTGAATTCTTACATATCCTATATCATACAGAATTGAATTGAGGTGAGAATGAGTGTCACCCTATCTAAATTCCTTTGTCAAAACCATTACACTCTTCTCACAGTTGTTGTTTCTTTCTTGTCAGAGAAGCAAAGGGAGTTCTATAAAAATGCTAAGAATGTGAATAAGTTTAAGAAGTTGTTAAAGCAGGAAAACCAGCTGAATGATCCCACCTTGGCTCAGGGACATGATAAGGTTTGATATGCTGTTAGCTGCTTGCTTTTGAGGTTATTAACATGATTGCGAAATCACGAGGCATAAGAGTGTTGTACTGTGGCTTCAGTCCATTTACTACTCTTTAGTCTATATTTTGTTTGGTGCATATATCCATTTAGTTTTTGTTTGATGTTACAGAATGTAAATGAAACTGGCGAGAACAAGGACAAAAGCGATAGGAGGAGGAGGAAGAACAGTGCTTTTAATTTGGAAGAACTGTACAAAAAGAAGCATGAAGAGAAAGAGAAAGAAAGAATGGAGAGAGAGGCAGTCCTGAGGTTAAAGAAGGAAGAGAGAGAACAAGCTGAATCTCGGAGAAAGGCTATGCGGGAAAAAATGCTTAAGAAGACCCGAAGAGGGCAGCCTGTTATGAAATACAGAATTGAGCATCTTTTGGAGACTATTCAAGCTTCAACTAAAAATGCAACTGGCAGTAAATCATAAGTAGGGGAGTTGACAAAAGACGAATGTTGGAGAACATCCTTCTGTTATATTTTATCAGCATCTTAATGTTTTTGGTTAAAAGAACACGACTGATTCTAATTTGGTGACCAAGCTTACTGAGGAACGTCGCACTACATTGATTACGATTATAGTATATTATATTGGTCAGTATACTGTTGATCACAATTTTGTGGCAGAGTAATCTCCAGCATTTCATCTGTCAAGGTGGTGTCGAATGTTGTAATCAAAATTCATTATAGTAATTGATCTGTAGAAGCAGTGATAGTGAGTACATTTAAGTTGACAATTACCCCAATATGGAAAGAGTTAAATATAAAATGTTTATGATATAAAATCTTGAGTTATTTTCTCACATGCGAGAAGATGATAAAATTAATGAATTTACTTCACATAGAATCTAATTTTAATTGAAAATTAATATAATTAAAATTAACTTGTTATTTTTGATATCATGTAATGATTATTTATTTTTTTAGGTTTTAATTGAAACAAATTTTAAATTCAATTAAAAATTAATAGTGTTTTTTTGGTATACCTACTATTTATGATTTTGTAATTTTTTTTACGTTTTTATTTATATTTTCGATTTTAATACTATTTTGATTTTAACTACTTTGTTCGTGATGAAAATTCTACCATTCATGTAAATAACTTCGTGACGCAGTTAGTACTTGCATCTAATTCTTCTCCTCAGAGATCAAACTTAAGTGGGAGAAATCTCATCACTAATTCCAACATCTCAACCATTTACTCATCAAGAAAATCCGTTTAAGTAAACCACGACATACGTGAGAGAAAAAAAAAATTGCGCGACTCTCGATAAGCAGCTTCTATTTTATTCATTGCAATTGTATACACAGAGTATCTATTTAGCTATGAGAAGCAGAGGAGATGAACATGGCACATCTCCAGTTATCTGCTTTTAGCTATATGAATTACACGACTTAAAGTGACAAAAGAAAGCTGAAAAATGAAAATTGACCTAACGGATGCAAAGAATGAATGAGAAAACTCTATATTGAAACGGAATCTGTAGCGACTGACGCCATATTGTGGGGAGAGAAAAAGATCAAGGCCAGCGATAGACCACAACCCGCCTCTTGGGGGAGGAGCAGATAACCATTAGAGTGAGAGCAATCACCAGCGCCATCAGAAGTCCCATGAAGTCTATGCATAACTCCACGCATGCCATTATTGCTCTATCTCTTGCTCTTGCCTTAACTCTTCCTACCTCTGCAAAAAACACACGCTATTCCCCTTATCTTCTTATGACTTGTCTCTTTTGATTTCCAAATTAGACAATTCAAAGTCTATTTATCTATGATTTGTGACATTTCTCATGGCGGGCCATTGCATGGTGGTAGGTTGAGTTGCACCAACGTTGACCCAATGAAGGCTTATTCATCATGTCTTCGTCTCTTACTATTTTTTTTATTGAAAGTGGAAAAATTAAGCACCCCATTTTCTAGTTTTAATACGAACTAGTTTCAATTACAATTTTTCTTGGATCATTCCTCATTTTCATCTTTTGACAGCTGACTTCCTGTACCAAAGTCTGGTGAACCCTAACTCACGTTGATTTTCAATTTTCCATCAGAAAACAATATTCAGTATCATTCTAGAAAACACGCCCTAAAAATCAGTGAAATAATCATTTTAGAACTACTGGTTTACACTAATTCCCTTCTCAAACTTGTTACTAAACTTGTTCACATGTAGTAGCAGAAATTACGAAGTTATTCACCATGAATTCACTTGTTCACCATCTTTCAAACGTGAAGTCTAAAATTCAAACAATTCAAGGTCTTTGGTCTTTGTTATGCTTTGGAGGCTGAAGAACCTAGGAGAAAAAAAAAAAAAAAAACTCGTCACGAAACGAAATCAGCTTCGTTACCTTGAATCAGAATAAATTGTTCCCGCAACAATATTCTAATTTCAATTAGGTACTCGAGAATCTTTTCCTCTACTTATTATATACTATTTTGTTGACATTAGCTGGGCCTAACTTTTAATTGATGACTTAACCACCCATTGTAGACAAGTCGCGTTAGGTTCCAAAAAATTATGATTTAGTTATTTTCTTACAAACGAAAGATAATATAAGAAAATTATTATATTCCTTATTACCTTATTTCAAGATTTGGACACCTGTTTTTATTTTGTGTGACTAACCCTATTGGCATTGTTTAGTAATTTATTGACTTCAAAAATTAAAGAAACTCGTAAGAAAATTTCTGTTTAAGAAGTGAACAGTAATGTATGCATGTTAAACTACTGTATACATGTTAAACTACTGTTAGTTCACATGAAAAGGTTTAGATTTGAGAATGTTAGAACAATCATTTTTAAAAATAAATAAATGAAAAGATAATTTTGTTCTAATATGAATGTATTATTAGGTGTTAGATAGAGAGCTTTTCAGTACCTGTGTGACTTTGAAGTTCAATTTAAGATTATACATTAAAATTAAAATGGTAGACATCTTTTTTACTTGAATTAATATATTTAATATTCTCCAATGTTTAATAAGAGGGGTGGTAGGGTGCGAGCATCGTGGAGTAGTTAAATTCGATTAAGTCAAAGTTGAATTGTGATACTCAAATTGCCATGTTTTAAAATAGAAATAGTTATAACTTAACTATTGTATGTATCATATATAATATTGGTAAAATAATTATTATGAAAACTACCAAACTTTATGATGATTTGCAATTGAATAACAATATAAAGGATTTAGCTAATACTACATCCATATTAACTTTATGAAAAATATTAACTACAAAAAGTTACCATGTTATTGAAAGGAAGTTGTTTTCCCTTGTTTATTATTTTGACCAATGGTTAATTAATTATACATAATTTACAATGTAAGAGAGTGATATATAATAAGGTACCAATATAGTTTTCATATTAACTAATATCAGTTATACAAATAAAGGCATGGGTGTTCATCTAATTTTACTGTCACCCTCATACCAAGTAGTCAGAGACACCAGCTTCATGGGCTTAGCAATAATGAGCTGGGCTAAGATGCCCTCTAGTAGTTGAAGAGATTGGATCTTTAGGCTCAAGCCCTAAACCATGAAGATTGGGTGTTTTCTTGAAAAATGGAATTAGTAGCAGAGACATAATAAAATAATAAAAGTAACTGATATAATAATTGAGGATTTTAAAATACTAAATACATAAAGTGAAATGAGAAGAAGGAATCTGGCAGCAGCGTCATTGGAATTTTGCAATGATAGAAGATCCATTTGAGAGTGTTATGAGTGTGGGAGAGAGAGAGTGGTAAAATGAGAATTAAGGAAATGGGTAGAATAAAAATGATGATGGTCATGAACATGAAACGTGCGGTCATCATTAAGTAATGAAACGAGGTCTCACTACTACTCGCACACCTTCGCCCTTTTCTTTTCACTACTTTTTCTTTATTTGATTGGATAAGTTTGGTGGGGACCAAACTGTACGTGCAACATAATCTTCTTGTCTTGCCCACACTTTTCTCTCTTTTCTTCCTTTTTTTTTTTTCTGTTAGCTGATTTTCAGTTTCTTTTTTTATAAAACAAAAGTTGTTCACAATCACATCCTCTTCTACCAAATTTAATTGATGTGTTCTATGGAACTATATATACCAGTTTTGGTGGGAGACTACTAGCCTACCAGTTTGTTTTGTTAGATTATTACAGAGGGAGTGTTGTATTGTTTATTTGATTCATGTGTGTTTAAGAAAGAGAAGTTGAAGGAAGAAAAAAAGCAAGGGACACCATCCAATGTGACCGAATCTATCACGTGGCTCACCAGTCGAGGATCTTCCTCCTCTCTTTCCCCGATAAACATTGAATGAAAAAGCAGATGTCACCACACCTGAGGGCATTTTTACCAGCCTAGCCTTTCTTATTTCTTTTGCTTTTTCAAAATGGCAGTGCCACAGAATTTGGGCCATTCACTAATTTGCCTGCCAAAGCCACCTGAATCCTGATTCCTCTCCTCCGCAAGCAAAACTTTAAAAAGCTTACTCTTTCTCTCCTATTCTCAGGGGGAAGAGGCCACCAAAGATCCGTTTGCAGGCTTTTACACACTGCTTCGATTCCCATTTACCAAGCTGTTGAAACCAAAACATAATCGTAATCTGCTCATAAAATGCAGCATGTTTACACCTCCAATTTTTTCGGAATGTGTAAAAGGCCTACGAACTAGATACCTCACGATTCAGAAGCATAATTTAAACTATAGGTAAACGAAAAGCAACATAAATAGTAAAAATATTTAAACAAAACCTGATTCGTTTACGTATGATTCTATCTATACTTTCGGTAATTTATTGAGCAGAATTTGACAGAAACAGAAGCAACTAAAAGTAAAAAGTTATACCTAAGCTTATAGGGATTATTAATAAAGCTGTTCCGACCGTTTCGAGCTAATCTACTCCTACAAGTTTACCTTTACTTTCTTCACATGTTCTTGGAACAATTCAAGTTTTCTTATGCTCAAGAGGGACATTTCACCACACACAACGAACGTAGTCCACTAAGAACCTAGGATTTAGAGCTTCTATATATGCTCTGAGATTAAAGTTCAATGAAAACGAATTAAATACCTACCATTTTATGGGGCTATAAAAATCCTTTTAACAACAGAACCATTTTTTGTTTCACACGATAATCGATACTTTATCCGAATTTTGTTCTTCGGCTTTAGACACAAATGCATCAAAATCGTGAAGAGCTAACATCGCGTGTATTGGAATACGAATATTACAAATTGAGAAGGCTTAAAAAGACAAATGTGTCCAACATCCTACTACGAAGGACAATAACATACAAATAAATTGAAGCCCGCGAATATTATAGTATGATGAATAATGTAATCGAACGCACATACAACAGTTTCAGTCTATTTATTAATCGGTAAATAAGCATCTCGTAAGCTCAGCCAGTGTAAAATGAATGGCATTCGAGCTCAAGCCTTCGGTGTACTCTCTTTCATGTACCTAGCGCAAACACAAGCCATAACTGCATCTATGTAAGCCAGGCAACAGTAAATTCACTAGAGAATTGCATACTGAGCGTGTACCTGTCATTGTCAATTTCCCAAATCAAAGTAGCATTAGATTCCTCGGCTCAATCCACAGCGTGATCACTCAAGCCTTAGTGAAGAATCATCTTCCATTGTCCACACAAAACCAGGCATGTCCAACCTTGGCCCGGCAATAGTCCTGTAAACATAAAGCTTCTCAACAGGACAGTTATCCGGCCTTGAATCTGGAGGTCCTCTTTCATCAATGACTTCAACGTTGAGTCTGGGCATTTTCTGACCCAGTAGCTTACATGCTCCATAACTCACTGAGCAGGAGGACATCCAAAGGGATCGCATTGTCTCCAGCTTTGCAGCATTTGCCAAAAGCGCCTTGTCACCAAAGGGGCAGTCCCTGATCTCCAGCTTCCTAAGATTATCACACCCAGACAGCACATGATGAAGTCCCAAATCACTATCTCCAGCAAAAGCCACAGATAGCATCTCCAGCTTCTTCCCGTAAGTCCCAATATACTCGAAAACACGATCAGTAAGAAGACCAGATAGGGATAGGCGTTGCAGATCCTTGCAATGTTCTACAATAGCTCCAAAACCAGAATCAAGGGGTTCATGCGTAAGATAGTCAGGCGTTCTAGGCTCAATAATACAAAGCCGAAAACGAGTGAAATTAGGCCTGTTCTTGGCAATTGTATGCAGGGCTGCATTAGACATTTGACGACAAAAATATAGAACTGATTGGAGCCGGGGACAACCTTCAGACACGGAGACAAGGCCCTTTTCTGTCAATGCAACATTTGGTTCTAAACCGAATGGGTCAGACGGAAACACCCTTAACTCCCTTAGATCCTTACATGATGCAGCAAGGTTATAAAGACCAGCATCTTCTATGTAATCCAGAACCTGTAGCAATCACCTTAATCAGCACAAGAGTTTTAGAAGTATGACTCCGATCAGTGAATCGGAGACGTAATATAGACATGGACAGGCAAACAAATTAGACATACCCATAACCGCAACAAATTTGGGCATTGACTGATAAGCTTAATAAGATCAGGGCTCTGAATAATAGCATAACTCAAGTTTAGTGATGTTAGCCTGGAGCAGATGGGATAGACAGCTGGAAGGTAGGATGGGAGAACGTCCCAAAAGCCAGACAAGCTCTTCAACTGCTTGCACCCAGAAAATGCAGCTTCCAGGTTTGAGAAAACCTCTGGTCGCATCTCAGTTGAGTAGACTCCAGTGCCTAACTCAACCAGCTGGGGACAACGACGAAGTAGATTGGGTAGTCTATCAAGGGGCACAGCACGATTGAGGCGCAGGGTCTGCAGGTTGGGACACCTCCCAAGCAGACGCTCTAGTGCCGATAAACTCACCTCATTGGCTAAACAAGAGATGTTAAGTGAAACTAGTGACGTGAAGGAATCAGGAAAATGGCTTAGCCAGTGCCCACTAAGGTCATCCACTTCACTCTCCTGCAAGTCCAACTCCTTCAAATTCCTACAACGCACAAGCAGACAGAGGACTTATCAATTACAGTATCAAGACACTTCAGTTTAGAAATCAGCATCCTCTGGGGTTCTAACCAAAGAATGTAGTACATTGAACCACACGGTCCAGACAGCTAAAATTTAATACACTGTTGTTAGCAATGCCCCAATATTTGCATATCATCCTATTCATCACAGATGTGCCATGCATAAAGTAAAAGCTAAGAAAGGGAAATAAACTTTTTTCACATGGTTCAAACAAACCGGTCTCATCCGGTATCAAAAAATGTCCCTCCAATCATGCAAGTTTACTCAATAAAAAATTATTTGATATGGCATTGTTAGTATGAAGTTCCTTTTTATCCTGTCAACCAATTATAATCATATAAGTAATTGATTTTCGTTATAATTTTAGATGCCCGTGAATCAAGAATTAAATTCCTGAATTAATAGTAGCAGTAAAAAAAAAAAAAATAGAGGATACAAGTGAAATCAATGGGCAGGGAAAATTAATGCTCAAAAGTTTAATAATGTAAACAACCCAACACTGCGTAATCCCGTGGCTGGTGAGTAATATTATCAACAGGGGCGTCCTATTGTTATTATTATTATTATTATCATTATTATTATTTATTAATAATTAACAATAATAATAATAACAACTACAACCACAACCAAGCATCTAATCTAATAGAATAATAGTTATTTAAACCAAGACGTAACTGAAGGTAAACCCCAAAATCACATCATGGGCAAATTACTAGACATCCAAATCAACGATACTCACAGAGCCAATATTTCAAACACTGCTTACAAATAGCCCCAGACCATACACGTTATAATGCTTGAAAGGGAAGATGAGCAGATCTAACGTACACCTGAGAAAACGAATAGCGACACGTCCGTCGATTTCACCACGATGTCCGTTCCAAAAACACATTAACAAAAAACTAAAACACCCACTGAACAAAATTTCGATTCGAATTTCAGCTCTTAAAGCCCTAACTCCAAGATGAAGTTGAAATCCAACATATATAACGTTTCACCTTAAATGAGCAAAACCTGAGCATGAAAACGACAAGAGAGCCGTCGTTCACATTGACCATAAGGCAAAACGACTCTCACTAGCGAAGATCCAAACCAGAAGTTTTTCCGGCGATAAGAGAACACGTTAGTTACATCGATAACTACCTACTGGCTGCTGTCACTACCAATAATAATCACAAACTCGAGCAATGTACCATTTCACTCGGCTACAAAGCAAATGAGAGAAGAAAGTAAAGAAACCTGCAGTTGGCAGCAATGGCGGCCAGTCCGTCAGCGGTGAAACCCTCGCAAGAAGTGAGAACCAGCACCTTGAAGTTTTTGAAGGACTTGGCGATGAGTTCCAAGCTCTCGTCGGTGATGACCATCCTCTTGAGTCTGATCTCTTCGAGGAAGGGGAAGGCGCAGGCCATGGCGGCGATCCAGGGACAGACGTAACCGCCCCAACCCTCGGGGACCAAATTAAAGTCCGCGAAGTGCGGCTTCCCCTTGAGCGCAATGGATCTCACCTCCGGGAACCGCTTGATCACCATCATAGGGCTCACCGCGTAGCAGTTACCCACAAAAACCTTCCTCCTGCACCACCGCTCGATCTCGTACCACGACTTGCACACCAGCGAGATCGCGTTGCGGTCCCTCTCGCTCTCAATGAAGGAGAACACGTGCTCCAGCACCTCCTCCGGAAACGAGAACGTGTATGCCATTCTCTGCATAGGGAAAGAACTAACAATAGCCAGCCAAACGGAGTCGTTTCGACGATGAGAAAGTAACAGAAACGGCGAAGCGCTCACACTGTTAGATCTGAGAGGCCATTAACAAGAAGCGAGAGTAGTATGCGTAATGTGATGTTAGTGAGAGAGACGGAGAGAGAGAGAGAAAGAGAGAGAGGATAAGGAGTTTATGTTTACGCTGTGTGTATGTATGTGTGTGCCGGGTAAGGTTAGAAATTAACCATGGTTAAATAGGTGGTGGTGAACTGGTGACAGGTGATGGATGGTTTTTCGTTTTCTTTTTGTGTGAGGAACTCCGAAGGGACACGTGGTGAGAGAGGTGAATGGGAACCGTTGGATGGAGAATGCGAGGATGAGATGATAATATCTTATCCGTTGAGAAGGATGGAAGAGGAGCCGCAGAAAACGGGTGTACGTGATAGGCGTGGACCAAATGGGGACGATATTTTGTTAGATGTCGTTATTTTCTCGCGACTCGAGGAGATGGGAAGACCGACAGGGTTTTATCGCGGAGGGAGGGGTTTGATAAAGTGTTATGATGTGTAGGGAAGTGGGTGTGGAAGGGAATCTCATGATTCGCGTTGCACGGCTGGATCTGAAGGGATGGGGGAGGATATGGTGGGGCCCACCGTTGATGGATGCAGGGATATTATATTTTGAGTAGAGTCACAAAGGAAAAAAGGGTTGCCGTGTATAATTTATTGAAGGAATGAATGATATGAAGTGGAGTCTGGAAATCATGACATCATGGCCGTCCAATCATATGTGACTGTTTCATTCTATGATTCTAACAGTCAGATATTTGTTTCCGTTTTCTCACACATTTCGTATCAAACTTATTTTTCCCACTCAATCTCTCCCCCTCAAAAGAAACCTAGGTCCACTTTATTAATGCCACCATACACACTAATCTAATCATCTATGCCATTGTTTACCATATGCTTATGGTACCACTACGAATCAGCCTGCATTAATGACCTTATCGTGCAAATGTCAAAATACACAACCATCGATTCAGCTATTATCGTTAACCTATCAACTTAATTCTCATTTCCTACACTAATTATTATATTATGATGATAATTCCCATGCCTCCCTTTTTATATCAATAATCAATTTTATTTGTTTAAGCATCTACGACACCTAATCTAGGTGAGATTTAATTTCGGAATCACCCAACTTCAAAATGCACTTATGTCAACTTCAGACGGTATTTGCTTGTTCGCGATCCAGTGAGAATTTTTTTTAATATTACTGCTCGGACCAAACTATTGTTATTATCAATAATATTTAATAAACAATGATTACAGTATGCACAGTTTACTTTGAAAGTACTAATTAAATATACTAACTGAGTGGAATACGCAAGCGCACATATAATCATGTAAGAGTAGTTAGTATTTTAAACAACTTACTGTTCTGTTTACAAATAATGTCTAACATCTAAAAAGGAAAGGATTGAAGGGAAAAGCAAAGTAAAAATATAGTCTAAAACGCAGGTTCAATTAATTAGAAGTAGTTTTGGTTGCTAAAAGAGTATCTTGGTAGTTGAATAGAAAAAGAAAAGGTGCAAAAGTATTGGAGTACACCAAACCAAAGCCTTGAATAGCATATAAATGTGTTGAGTTACGGCATTGGTTAGCTTAGCAATCCTCCTTTCCCCCTTTTTGGTAGATGCTGATGATAGATGTTTGGTTAGTTAAATCATATTATTATCTTGAGCTCAAGCTCACAAGTAATTCTCCAAAAAGTGTCGGCAATCTCCAATAAAAAACCAAGTAGATGAACAAGTTTATCAAGGCAAGAATTGATTGCCTTTTCATCCTTGGTATATATTCAGTCAAATTCTATTCTAGATAGCAAGAACCTCATCGTATCAAGCTACCTCCAAAGCACCATAATTTAACAATTCAATGCACCAACCGCTTCCTTTCCCCAAAAAATTAAACATTAAATTACATTAATTAATTAATTATATAAATATACCATTATTTATGTTTTTAATTAAAAGCATAGAAAAAAAAAACAAGAGGAAGAGGGGCAGAGAGGAATCCATTGGCTCTGGTGAGGAATCGATTAAAGTACAAACAAGCTGCACGTTGCATCTCAATCAAAGTTCCCTTCTTCTCCCTCATCAGAAGCTTTTTTAGCAGTGTACGGTCTGCGTAGTGTATTGTATATTGTAGTTTAGTTACACGTATGCCAACAAAACCTAAACCCTTGCTGCCCCCATTTTTCTTTCTTTCTTCCAATAATCACAAAAAGAAAATTCGTTAATTGGTTTTCTTCTCTGCGAACCATCAACTTGTAATTGTGTAGCATACATGGAGATGAGCATGCCACAAATTATTGGCGAGGGTTTATGAAATTACTTAACTACCCTCCGATGTTGTGGTTTTTGTGGTGTGGGAAAAGGGTATTATGGTCAGAGATGACAACGACATGATAGTATGGGGTTTCGGTCGCTGGGCATGGACTCCATTGAGCTGTCCCTTTTGTGTCCAAAAGCTGAGACTAGACAGTAAAATGAGAGAAAGAGAGCCTCAGACGCTTAAATCAACGGTTCAGATTTCATCTTGAATCGACCTTTCCTTGTCTCTATTCGCGCCCTTTTCAAAATAAAAAATAAAAATAATTGTTATTATTATTTCAAGAAACACCCAAAAGTTTTCCTTAAAATAATCGGAAACCACTTTCTGCTTCATTAATCTCTTTCCTTTTGTGTTTGAACTATGAACTCCAATAATTTGTATTAAAATGGCAAAGCGAGAGCTGAGTTGTCTTGCACGTATAGTTCATTATTTAATTGCCAAGAAATCGAGCTTATAATTTAAAAAACCGCATTAATGAATTGAGATAATTAAGGAGTTTAATATTAAGCCCACGCACGGTTCTCCGGGATTCTCTCTCCCTCCAGTGGAATTAAATCGCCCTCACCTTCACTATTATTAGTATAAGCATAATATAATACGCTTCCTAAGTACTACTTATTAAGGTACCCTCCAATTTTATCGATTTCAGACAAACTAGTAAGAAATGCATATAAGGGTCACCGTTTTATGTCAATGATAATTTCTTTTAGAAAAAATAATTATTACTATTATTATAATATTTGAAAAAAATAGCAGAGAGAAAAATTTAGGTTACATGATTTGTGTAAGTGGGTACACGTGAAGTGGCACATCCAATGTCGAGGATGGGAAAGACGAAAAATAAATGAAGGTTGGATCCATGGGAATAGAGCGGAAAGCATGGCGGAACACATGCCGGTGAAATCATAGATGGCAAAGTTTCATTCAAGAAAGAACTGGCGCAACAGAGAACACAACACACTCTTCTTAACAGAACCATCCATAATTCACACTACCTATAAATTATTTAGTAGATATATGCATTGTAGTAGTTTACAAAAACCTAGATTTATTTAGTTGGTAGCATTATATTTGGCCAACTCAACGTGCTACAGAACTTCGGATTTTTGAAAGAAAATCCCAATATTTAATGTTCCTGCAATTTCTATAAATCAAATCTTAGTACACGGTTATGATATATCTATGGTTTAGAAAAAATGTGTGTTGGTTGGTTCTGCTTCTTTCTTTGGCATTACAAGCTTGCATATTTTGAAAAGAATGATGGGATTAAGTGTGCCTTCTTTAACGGGTGCTGGTCAAGTTAATGTGACAGAAAAATGGAACAAGTGCCCTAGGTCTGCACCAATTGTCCAATGACCTTCAATAAACCATGACCATTGTTAATGAACTGTCAAAAATCAATCATCATCGTCTTAATGACCATACATATCATCAAACCCCATTTTCCCCAAAAACAATAGTAACAAACTTAACTTCAAATAATCGGTTCTGAGACTTCCACTGAGAATTTTCTTTGGAGATGCTAAATTATCAGAAATGTCATCAAGCGTTTTTTTTTTCCTTAAATAAGTATAATTTTACACCATAATTTTTGAAATACAAAGATTGCTTTTATTCCGTGAATGAATGTCAGCGTGTCACAAAGTTATTAAAAAAAAAATAAAAAATCTTGTTAATTAGGCACAACTTTGATTAAAATTCATAGATATAATTTTTTTTCTTATTTTAACTGAAGTCTGTCCAAATAATACGGTTTCAATTTAAAATATGTTACCTCAAGTTTTTTAATATAATGTGTTTTGACAAAACAAATTGCATCAGTTTGAGAAAAAAAATCGTCATTCAACATTTTCTCAAAAATATATTAAGATTGTTACTATTTGATCATCAACTTTTTAAGTCAATAGATAGTTATTTTTGCCATCTTTAACTAATCTTCTTCAAGAATGTATAGTGAAATGAAACATTATCATTAAAATCTTTTTATTCATGTTATATTAGTTTATTTTAAAACACAATAATGCACAATGTTTTTTTTTTCAATAATAAAAGTTAAAATGATTAACATAAGAATATTTATTTATAAATTAGTGAAAATTGAAATGATGAATATAACAATATTTATAGGAATTTTTTTTAATATTTATTTTCTTATCATATATAAATATTATATTTATTTAATTACTTCATATATTTTATTTATATTGAAATACTGGTATTTTTATTTTATAACAACTTTATTTTCATTCAACTACATACAACAAAGATTAAATAACAAAAAACTTGTCTATACTATATATGTTAGATATTTAAGTATAAGTCTATAAATAAAATTAAAAAAGTTAAGTAACCTATAAAAAAGAAGACACACATATTTTAATGTCTTAAGATTTTAAATTGAATATCATTCTCTATTGGACTCTTGTTACACTTTTTTTATTATTTAATGTTTAATTTATCTGGTATTCTCATTATTATTTGATTTCTCTTGTATTTTTTGTTTAGTCAATCTTGAACCAAGCTATATATCAAAAAATTAAAAAAAAAATCAGTTTTAATATATAAAAAAGCAACATTAGATAGTTGAGTCTTATAAAAGTTCTAGATTAATTTTATCTGGTCTGTGTCCAATAAGAGTTGTGAATTATTTCATAAAAGTTTTAGATTAATTTTATCTGGTCTGTGTCCAATAAGAGTTGTGAATTATTTTGTGTGACCTGCCCACAATAGTGAGTCCACTGCAATAGTCATGTGATGTGGAAAAAAAGTCAACAATTTTTCATTCTAATTTCGAGTTCTTCCAAAATAATAAGAATTTACAACAAGTTAAACTATGTTAATCGGTTAAAAGTATTAAGATTTTTTTACCTACTAAAAAATAAATAAGGAAACATGTTATATAAAATATACAGAATAGGGAATGAAAATATTTAAACATATTTAGTACACAATCAATTATAAACATCAATAAAATATCTAAAAAACAATTATGTAAGCTATGAGGGATGAGGACAAGTTAATCTCGCTGCTTTTTATACATTTTCTTTTACTGTGATCTGACACGCAGGAACACACACTGTCATTCGTAAAAATACATGAGTATAGCAAATTTGTATTATGAATTTTAGCTATTAGATTATATATTTTGTTTATAAATATAAAGGAAAATAATATAGTGACAGTCACACAAAAATTAAGAATATATATCGCTTTAACAACTTTTTTTTTTAAAAAAAGTATTTTACAATTTTGTGTTAAATTATTAAACATTTTCTTACAAAAATTATTTAAAATATTTAACAATTTAATAATAAAAAAATTATAAAAACTCGAATTACAAAACATTAATTTTTTTAATTTAAATATTATATTAAATTTAAGCTGGAATAACACATTTAAATTTAATTTAAATAACTATTTAATAAAAAAAATTGAACCATAACACTCCTATACTTGTAGCTCTACTATATATATATTATCAACGTATTTTTAATGTGACTTCGGAAAGGTCTGCCACTAGATATGGCAAGAAAAATTCTGCTGTCGAAAAAGAAAGCAAGAAAAAATCATTGATATGGTATAAGCGATTTCATGGTGGTCAGTTATCCATAACTTTTATTCAAGAAAGCAAATCAAAGACGAGTGTAAGTTTTCAGTTGTAGTTTAGGGGCGGTGTAATGAAAGTTCCAATCCTTTTGCGTCACAAAACACTATCGTTAAGAAGATTATTAATTAATACGTATTTTAATTTATATTTGTTCTCTTATACCTATTTTAGACAAATTTATCTACACACATCTTAAGATAAGAGTTGTTTACGTGATAAAAAGAAACGGGGGTGGGGATTGAATATGAAGGCAATATGAAGATAAAGACATTTTCGAATGGTTGCATTAAATATTTAAGAAGTATTGGACGACCATAATTTGGTGCTCAAATGAAAGTGAAGCAACCACGGAGATTAGGTGCACGTGATTGAAAGCTATGTTATTTAATCATGTACATGTCAATTAGCTTTTTCATTAGTGGCAGGGTCTCTATCTTATCATTAGTAATTGTCTTTTTCCACCGTTTCAATCTAATACATCCTTACCCAGTTCAATACGTAGGCTAAGAAAGAGAAAAACTATATTTTCTAGCCAAAAATTGAACCCATTTCTAATGGGTGTGTGCATGTAGAAGCTTATTCTGTAAAGTGTGAGTGCATATTGTTTTAGTCAAAAGTGGAGAACATCTTATACATACATACCTAACCCAAAACAAGCTCACTCTCCACCCTTAACTTAGTAAAAAGGAATAAAATAACTTCACGAATAATTGTTGTGTGCAGTGAATCGAAACCGACGGTGATAAAAGATCGCAGCCTATGTGCTAGAGTTGGAACAATGTACATGTACATGCACAATCACACGTTGAAATTGTGCTTCCTTTTTGGTGCATCCAATTAAACTAAGTGGTTACGTGATTTCCTCTTGAATGGTAGATACTCTGACAAAACCGAATTTGTTTTGCATCCAAATCAAGTTTATCTCAGTTGTTGGACAATCAAAGCAATTATTTTCAGAATTCGGTGTTTTTTTTTTCTCTCTCTCCAATATATCATATCACCCCACCGCTACGCGATTTTTGAAAAAGCTAGCACCATGCCTCCACCCTTCCCATGTTCTGTGGATGGTCTTTTTCCAAAAGGCGAAAATCTTATTCCTGGTTAGTCCACTACATGACAAATTCAAATCTGGCACGTTTAATACACCCCCTAGTCAATAATTTTGCACATTCTTTGACAATTTGGATGATCTAGTACACCAAACTCTGTTCACTCTTACCTGACCACAACACCATTTACAATTTGGTTTTTTTGTTTTACGGGGTTTGCTCATCTCCAATACTTATCTCCCTAATTCCGATGAAATATTGTATAATTTTGCAGAACTGAAAGATGTAGTGAAAAATGGTATTGAATATTCCTAGTGTATGTGGTACATAAAGTAGTTAATGGGTGACATCATGGATTAAGATTGTATGTGTTAGGACCACACATCAAATTTAAGCAACTCTCAAATCTCCCCTCATCCCATCACAACCCATTCCCCCACACAAAAATTCAAAATATGGAAATAACGAAAACAAAACATGAAAAGGAAGGATGTTATAATTTTAACTTTTTATCTTCGAGTTATCAATTTCGTTTGTGGATCTTCTGAAGCTTTTATGTTTATTGAAGGCCACTGTGGTCCATAGGGTCCAAAACTGAGTGGATTGAATGTGCATGCTACTTTATTATTTTAGTTATTTTAAAAATCCTTGAGTCTTTATGTAGGCTAAGGGTTTGTGGAAACTTGTAAACAAACTACTAGTGAGAAGATTAGGCTTGGATGCATAATGTTGGTCTAATTCATCAATTTACTTAATCGCAATTTTTTAACAAGTTGCATTCATGATTTTGTATTTGATTTGTTAGGATGCAATTCAGTTTTTAGCCCGCTTTCTATGTCTTTTTTCTTGCATTTTTTTCCTCATATTGCTACCTTGACTCTAAGTTGAGACAAACGTGTTATATGTTTAGAGATTTTTATATGATGTATATAAATATCTGAGGTGAATGCACTCCCACGCTTGCGAATCTTCTTAAATTCGTAACTTGGTATTAGTTAATTTATGGTTTTGATAGTTGCTTGGGATACTAAATTACACATGATTCATGAACGAAGCTACTTTGGGACATTTTATGGACCACTGGTAAAGAGGACCACTAATGCAAGGACTACACTGTCAACCTCTATTAACCTTTGTCTGTTGGGGACCAATTTTGGCGACATTGACTTCTTTGTAAGCCCAACCTTTTTCCAGAATCGCATTGCCAAATCCGTTTCTATCTGACTCGGATTCAATGAACTAGCTAGGTCATCATTTTGTTCTTAATATAGCTTGCTTTAACTAGAACAACCAAAATAATCCTTCGCAGATTTGCTTCAACTTCAATTTTTGTTTTATTTTTGGGGCCAAAGTACAACAACTACTTGATATTAAGTGGGAAACCCCAATGTCACCATAAATCTTTGTTGGTATGATGGATGGGATATGTTTTCTTTGGACATCAAGAACTTTCACTTTCCTTTCCTCAATTCTCATGGATCTTCTTTTTAATTGAAGTGGGACATTCATTGCCATCTCTAGGAACATCTAATTACCATTTTATATCTTATTTATTTGCTCCTTACACATCCTTTTCACTACCCAATCCATGAATCTCTCTCTCTCTATCTCTATTGAATGAATTGGTGAGAGTGACAAAGCATGTCATTGTAGTCTAGTTCTAGAAAAATCGGAAACCGCATTCTCTAAATGTAACTATCCGTTGCTAATACCATTGAACATTTTCATGAACCATAAAATCAGCAGGTAAAAAAAGTACAATCAACCTGCTAAAGTAATTTTGAAGTAACAAAAAGTAAATGTAGTTATCAATTCTACAAAATATATGTATATTATATGATGGTTTTACCACTTATATATTGAATAATAAAACTATAACTTTGATAATTAAACTCATTGCTTCACTATCTAATTCATTATATATTGGTTTGCTTAAGAAACGTGGGTGCACAGTTTAGGGACTGATTTTTTTGATAAAAAAGTGTTACTAAATGAAGATATATCAAAACGTAGGAGAACAATAAAAATTATAAATGATCTAAAGCTACTGGGCCTCCGTGAGTCCAATAAGAGGGCCCATAATCGGTGCTACAAAAGATGGGCCGGAGAGGGAGAAGAAGCCCAATGATTGTGTAGTGTTATTTAAAAGGGAGTCTGTGCCACTGTAAGTTTCGTTTCACCAAACCCTAATTGGCACTTGCAACTTGCGATTGTTGCGAGACTTTGATCTGAAAATTTTGATTTCTGTTTTGCACTTATTCTTCATTTCAAGCGTTGTCTTACTGTTTTTGTTTTAATTGAATTGGATTATGAAATTGGAAAAGGAACGAAAGTTTTTTGTATTGTTTAGAAAAAAGAACGAGTAAATTGAATTTTGAAAAGTAGCTGGTGATGAAAGTATTATTGGCATGAGCAGCGACAACATTTCTGCGCACCGTGTTTTCACGGGTTGTTGTTTCGATGAAGAATGTGCCAAAATGCTAATCTGAGGCTACTCTTTTCGTTTTAGGTTTTGGTTCTCTCTGATATTGTTTTATCGTTTTCTATTATTTTCTTGCTTTGTTTGCCCAATTTTTCAAGTCGGATTGCTGACTCATCGTTGTGCATCTCCTACGATTCGTTTCTCATTCTCAGTTAATTGCGAGAAACTTTGAAATACTTTTCTATAATCTTAAATTAGAATATTATTTCTTCGAAAAATATATCGAAGACTTCTGTTTTTACCTTTTCAGTTAAGCCTTCAGAGCGAAACACTAATTCATTGACAGAAGATGGTGTTATGATGAAAGTAAAACTCTCACGATCACTGAGAGTCAGATATTTCTATTCAGATTAGACAGACATTAAAAGTTAGTTTTGTACACCATGTTATAATCTCATGAAATTCACCAAGAAATTCGAATTTAAATTGATGCGAATGTGAAGAACAGAGATAATGTTATGATGAAAGTAAAACTGTCATGAAAGTAGAGTTAAACAATAATCACTGTCAACAAACATTTTTATAAAGATTTCATTCTTTATATTTGTTTTAGTTGCTGTTATAGTTTTTGTTTGTTCATAGGATGACTATTGGACTATTGTCCATCATTGCTACCGGTCAAAATTATCATTGATTTGTATATCTTGTGATAAACTTGTAAATCAAAAATCAAGTAATAAAGCATTCATATACTTGTTATGTCAAGCAATGTCTCTTCTGTTATCGGATAAAAAAAGTTTAGGTCTGATTTGGTATTATGTGTTGCTTCGAGTTCCAAAACAATCAAATTGATGTATTCTTCTGAGGAGAGATTAAATAGATATACGTATCAGACAAAAGGGACAAGATCTACTCACATTTAAAGCTTTCAACCTAAGACTCTGGATTTTGAAATAGTTTCATTGACAGAGAAAATGTAGGACTGAAGATCACAAAACTTTAAAAACTTGTTAATAACTTGTTTGTGTTTTAAAGACTAAAGAAATCGATGATAGCACTTAGATGACAACATTGATAGTTTTTCGTTGTGGTTGTTTGATTAGTAGGTTTGAAAGGTAGGTAAAGAATGACATAGACTGATAGATTGGAACTATTTGTTGGCAAAATCATGTTGATAGGTAAAGCATATGCTACTTCTTTCACTTAGACAATAAGGAAAGTTGTTGAATGCTACTTCTTCTAAATAGGAGCCACCTTTGTGGCTTTGTCTTCACAGCCACAGGGCAGGAGGATAGGTTTCGTCTCAAACTTGAGTTTTTGTTGCCTTCATCGTGAAGTTGTTTCTTCGTGCCTCTCCTAACTCTGGTGTTGTAAAAAGGTAGCCACTTAACATGGGACCTGGAGGACCAGGGGGTCCTGGGCCTGGTGGTGGGCCTGGGGGACCGGGTTGGGGTCCTGGGCCAGGGGGACCTGGATGGGGTCCGGGGCCTGGGGGACCAGGTTGGGGTCCTGGGCCAGGGGGACCGGGTTGGGGTCCTGGCTTATTGGGGCCTGGAGGACCTGGTTTCTTTGGGCCTGGTGGGTTTTTTGGTGGGTGTGCAGATGGTATATGCGGCCTTTTATCTTCATGGTGAGTAGCATTATTTAGAAGAAAAAAAAATGGTGCATAAAATAATGATAAACTATGATAGTGTTCATTAATTAATCACTAATGATTTCATATGTTGTAACTTATTTCTAATTCTAATTGTAATTCATGACGACTGGGAAATGCAGCTTCTACTGCTTGTGCTGTTGTTGCTTGTTCCAAGATTGTTTCTTCGGCCGACACGGCCCAGGCCCAGGTATGCCACCTCCGTTTTGAGAAGAAGCCCACGAATTTGCCGAGCCTTGTCCATTGTTTATTTAGGGTTTGTGTTATTGTCTTTCATATCTGGTTTTATATCTTAGCTATCTTGGGAAGTCACTTTTTTTACCCTATGTAATTTAATCTAATGTGAAGCACCGAAGCTGTTGTTATTTTACATGTTTTATTAATAATACATCTATAGTTTCATTGTGATTTAAGAACTTTAGTAATTATCATGATTTTGAGGGCATTGCTTTGATTGTTTAGAAAGATTTTAAAGCCACATTCACATTAATTTTGATTTTATGACTGCTTTCTCTTTCCTTTACATCATCTTAATTAGCGTATAGTGTTTTCTTTCTTGAACTCAATATAAATGAATGTAAATATTTTTATAGATCTAATTACAGAATAAAAAAATTAAACATGATATATAATTACTTCATTGTGTATTAATAAAACGTATTTTTTCCCACTAATATCACTTGTTAATAGATTTTTATGGCAGCTACCCATCAATGAAAAAACAAAATAATGGCAAAAGGATAATATAATATTAAAGGTAACTAATCTAGAATAAAATGAACTCGCATTGAAATAAGGAGTGTTTAGAGTAAGTTTATCCATTTTTAGAAACAAGGTTAGAAAATTCGTAAAACTCATCATGTGTTAAAGTGGGTCAACATGCGAGTCTGTATAAATAATGAAATAATGAAATAATATAATATTCTAGCATGTAGTTTTTTGTTTGTTAATATTTTAAGTTTAAAAAATAGTTAAATTATAATTTTATTTTATTTTCTCAGATTACACTTATATTTTTAACTTTTTTTTAATCCTTACAGTGTTATTCTTTATTATAAAGTATAAGTGTAATATTTTTGAAAAAGTGAAGTAATTATGAGTTTCTAAAAGTATTTTTAATCAATTGGTTTCTAAATTTTTTCCGCATTCATAAATATTTTTTTTTTGATAAATTAGTTTTTCAATATATTTTTTTGAAAAAATTAGTTATTGTCAAGTCAAATAATAAGAGTTTAGATTAACATTTAAATATTATATTCGTATTTTTCTTAACATCTCAATAATTTGATAAATAAATAATTTAGTCTACATCTTATCATGTATGAATTGGTCAAAAAATTGTTGAAGTTTAGACTAGAAATTGGTAAGAAAAAAAAGACTATTGAAAAGGAAAATAAATAATAAAGAATGAGAAGTTGTTGAATAGAGATGTAAGGAATAAGAGGTTGATAAGGAAGAATTTTTTTTTAAAAGAAATGGAATAGAGGAGATTGAGGAGTTCTATGTTCACGATAGAAAGAGAATGGATACTTGGTGAAGAAGGTGATAGTAATGTCATTGATTCTTAAAAATCAATTGAGAAGACTCCATATAAGTTACCACCTTCTAGTTTGAAGAAGAAAATACTGAAATGCAACAAGGATTTCATTCAAATAAGTCAAAAGTCAGGAGAACCTTATATAGGATAAATGAAATGTATTTTGCAACTTCTACATCTTGTTGACATATATTTATTATATGTTTAATCAAACAACTTATTTAATGAAGAACCTATTCAAACTCAACTTAACATTGTTCATTCAAGTGTTAATCACCAATTAGATGTAAGCAACGAGAATAATAAATTTCACTGTCAGAATATACATCTCAAAATAGCCAAAAGTCTATCTTATTATGAATAATATTGAGATTTTCCTTATTATCCTAAAAAAGGCTTGATGTTTGTGTGGAAAAAACTAATATATTTAAAGTTGTGAGAACAAGAAAAAAATAAAATATAACTATCAGGAGTAATATGTGCATGTGTTTGATTATGTCCGTGAAATGTTAGAAAGAACAGTCTTAAATCAACTTATAAGATAAAATACATTCTCATATTATGATTTGTGCCTCAATTAAAGATTTTATGTTTCTCTGTATGCTTTCAAAAGAAGACTTTTAAGTGGTTGAATACATTTTTTTATTAGTCTAGAAGAGATGTTTTTCAAAAATTATTTTGATCACTGAATGTTGTCTATTATAAGACATAGTGCTAAAAATCACATTTTGTAGTTAATTACAATATTACGAATGCAAAAAATAAAGATAATTAAAAATGGTATCTAAGTTTACAATAAAATAAAACAAGTGGTTATGAAAAATTTTCCAGTGAAAGATACATATAATATTATTGATTTAATTATATATTTATCAATTTATTTACGGATTTGGAATGTAAAAAAAAAATTACATAACTAATTGACTAATATTTACAATTTTTAAGGACCACTTGTCTACTTCACTCATTTTTAAAAAAAAATTAAGAAGTGTATGTAACGTAAGAAGAGAATGTCAATGCTAAGTTTTAAAGTAAAAAAAAAAAATGATTTATATGGAATTAAAACAAATGATGTCATTGCAATGTGAGAAATCACTGAGGATGCAAGTCCAATTTACTTAAAAAATAACGTGCATAAAAAATATATTTTTTAAAATTAACATAAAATTATTCAAATGACAAGGATATTTTTAATTTAATAATTATTTACTTATTATATTGAAAATAAAAAATAGTTATGTCACTATATATAAAAAAGACGATGAGTTGAGAAGTAACTTTTGAGTAGAGATTAAAAATTTGGTTGGACCCACTTACCATGAATTGGTAGGTATAATAGACTTATCCGCCTTACATTAAAAAATAGATTATTTTATGTATTTAGCAAAACGTTATACATAGAAAAAATTAGGACTCCACGATAAAAAAATTAAAAGGTTTTTTCAAAATACACGGTTGACAAAAAAATATTGAAGTTATTACACTACTTACTAATTCACTCAATAATCCTCGTTAATCAAAACACTGTTATTTATGTGGATTGATAGGTCAACATGATTCAATACATGTTTAATTTAAATGGACATAGTTGTTAGTGATTTGACTTTTATTTTATAAAACAATCTGCAAGAGAAAAATAAACAACTTTTTCAGTTAGGATCGAATTTATGATAAACTTGATTGATCCATGGATTTAAACCTGATTTTGCAACAAACTTTTTTATTAACAGTGAACAGTGAAATAATGATTAGATTTTTTTTATCTATAATTAAGCTTGTAGTGAAATAAAGAATCTTTACTCAACCCTTTTAAGTATTTGTTATGAACACAAAACAAAATCATGAACAAAAACTGACTATCGAAAAACAATGAATTTAGGTTTTCCTTGTTCTGTTGCTATTTATCCGTTTGAATTTTAGGTTTTGTATTGTCAAAAACTTGGAACTAAAATTAAAACAGAATCATAATGAGGAGATAAAACATTTGCAGTGTATGGCAGTTTCTGACCGTTGCACCACAAACTTTTTTTTTTCTTTTCTATTTGGTAACTGCACACGCTCCATCAGTTTTCTAATCGTACTACCCAGATCTACAAACTCACTTCCATACATTTTCAAACATTATTTAATATTCATAATTATACACCAAAAAATACTAATGATGAGTTGTTATCCATTTATTAGTAACAAATGATAGTCTAATCATTTCAGATTGATTAATAAATTCATAAGTATAAGTTTGATTATGATAAAATAAAACCATCTTTATTATCCTTATAAAAGTAAGTTGAAATTTAGGCGTTGAAGGGGAGTCAGTGTTAATGGGCCTAAGGCCCAGACATGTGGTACACGTGGGAGATTGTGATAGGTGGAGAGTTCAGAATGAGACAAAAAAATTCAAAATGAGAAAGAACATGGTATTTATGATACAACACTCCCTCTCCGTTACACTTGAGTGGAGACTACTCCACCACAGTTGAAGAACAGGGCAGAGCCGAAGAAAGAGACTCAGATTTCAGAGTGTGAGGCTGTTGAGAAGTGAAGAGAAGAAAAGCTGTTACCTATTATGCACCTTAAAACAACCACCTAATTCTGGTATCTTTCTTCTTTCTCCCTTTCTAAATCCATTTGTGTAATGGGCATTTTAAAGTTTGAGTCTTTTGTTCCTTTCCTAATGGTTTGCTGCATTTTAATATACTGGGATAACCTCAAATATCCAAGTTCTTGTATTTGTATCTCTCTCTCTCTCTCTCTCTCTCTCTGTTTTGATCTCTTTTTTCCGTTTTTTTTATCATGTCTCTGTCGATTTTTTTTCTGCTTTCTTTCTGGTTTCATTTTAGTTTTGGGGTTTTGAAAGTTGAATGTTTACTACTGAACATCTCACTAATAATACCACTAAAATAAGTTATACAAGAGAGTAACATTTGTATGAGTTGCTTTTAAGGCTATGTTGAATATAAGTTTAAATTGTAAGATGGTATTAGTTGTTTTTCAAATCCTACAAAACATATATCAAATCCTAGAAGGAGATTAGGTTAAAGATCTTTGTGATGTGAATAAACTAGTTTATGGTATCTAGCTTTAGTAATGGTAGCAGTTTTGAAATTACGGGAACTATCTCTTGCATTTGAATTTCCATGATCTTTGAAGGATTTTTTTCATAACTACTTCTAATATAAGAAAATAAAATAAACTTCTTTTTCAGGTTAAAATTAGTTTATTATATAAAATTAGAAATAAAAATTAAAAACATTTATAAGAGAAGTTTTCTCTAAATTAGTTTATACGTTTTAGCTTATAGACAAGATAATATTTTTTTTCTTAGAAAGAGCTTATGGAAAACAAGTGCATATAATAAATATATTTTTGAATTTTCTCATTATATTCTAGTTACAGTTAAACTACCTTATCATATTATGTATTCTGTTTCCTGTTATCCCGTAATTATAGGAAGTGACTTAGATTATATATTCTGTAACCGCAACACATAATAACAGTCTATTCTAAATCTGTAAATCGTACAAGTATTTTTGTTTGAGCATTTTTGTGTGTTCTTTTTTCCACGCGTAGGTTTTTGGTGGGATAACTAAGAGAAGGAGAATATGGCTGAAACCATGAAGAACCAACCGTCACAGTGGTGGTGGCTTGATAGTCACAACACTACTAATCGATCCCCATGGCTTCAATCCACGCTCTCTGGTATGCATTGCATTATCAATTTGTTACATTCTTTTTTCTGTTGCAAGTGGTAAGTTACCGTGGTAACAGAAAAAGAGGAACACAGCACAAAAACATACAAAGTTTATGGGGGCACCCTTATTATCAGAGCATTACTTTTCAAGTTCTTTATCTTCTCTACTTTTTTGTCCTGTGGATATAGCCGTTGGAGTTACCCATGGAACCTTTTTGTGCACATTCTTCTTTTGGATTTTCTAGCACCTCTCTAATAATTAAGAGCATCTCCAATGTTGTTCATAAAGTCAAGTTAACTCTTTTTGGTGGGTCCTGTCTTGCTGTATAAATTTGAACTTTTGAGAAAACTGGTACTCCAGTGTTGAAATAATTTAAGAACTGATTTTTCCTCAATAATTAGAGTATATTGTTTATATAAATTTCGGTTTTTTCCTCAATCATGTGAATGTGTCAAGATATTTGCAGTGGTGATCCTCAATGTAAACGAGTTCCTAACAAGAACTTCCATAGATAAGTTAAAGAAATAGAAAACATATTTGGTATATGTTGGAAATTACAGTGAGTCCAATACAAGGGTCCATAATCAGTGCTACAAAAGATGGGTCCAAGAGAGGGAAGAGGCCCAGTGATTGTGTTGTATTCAAAAGGGAGTCTCGTACACTCTAATTTTCGTTTCACCAAACCCTAACTTGCAATTAGCGAATCTTGCTAGACTTTGATTTTAAAATTTTGTTTTCTGTTCTGCACTTGTTCTTCATTTCAAGCGTTGCATTAATATTTTGTTTTAATTGAATTGGATTATGAAATTGGAAAAGGAAGAGGTTTAGAAGCTATCTTTGGAATAAATTTATGTGTGATTATCTGTTGCAGAGCTGAATGAGAAGACAAGGGCAATGCTAAAGTTGATTGAAGAAGATGCAGATTCCTTTGCCAAACGTGCAGAGATGTATTACAAGAAGCGACCAGAGCTTGTGAGCATGGTTGAGGATTTCTACAGGACACACCGCTCCCTAGCTGAGCGCTATGATCAAGTCAAACCTGATACCACTGGAATTGGACACCTCGTTAATGGGGGGTCACCTTTTGCTTCAGCCAAGTATCAGATAGAGAAGTTGATGTGTTTTTCAGATAATGGATACGACACCTATTCTGAGCATTGTGACGTGTACGAGTCTGAGGAATCTGAAGTAGATGATCCTGAGCATGAGGAAGAGGAAGAGGGACCGAAGTTTGTTAACACAAAAAAGGAGAAAGCTTTATCAGTGGCTGTGAGTGATGAATTGATGAAGCTGAGGGATGAAGTCAAGAGACTCAATGAAGAGAACAATGCGCATAGGGATCAAATCAAGGAGAAGAATACCATTTGTGATGAAGTGAGGATGTTGAGGGAAGAAATAGGAAGGCTTAGAGATGAGAATGAGGGACAGAAGAAACAACTCAAACAGAAGGATGAAGAGAAGATAGAGGTGATAAGACAGTTGAGTGTAGCAATAGATGTGCTGAAGCAGGAGAATGTGAAGATGAGAGACTTCATTGCTAAGGAGTCTACCAAGAAATGGAAGAAACCATTTGATGAGATCAACAAACTTGTGGGAGCATTTTCGGTGAAGTTGTTCAATGGTGCTCAGAGGAATCAGCCCAGCGTTGAGCTTTCTAGATGTGGCTTACAGAGTTTAGCGAATAACTAATTATGTTCAACAATCTTATGAAGATGTTTATATATATGTTAGGAACTTGTTACCCAAAAATCTTACATTTTGTTCCTTCATCTTGGACCCCTAGTGTGAGTGCTTAGTCATATTCATTATATTCTTTTACGTATGCAATCTTTTCTATAGCGAGTTGTATTCATTTCAATCGTTACAAATATGTATTTGTATTCCTTTATATATGCAGTCCACCCGAAATTCTCTTTGTCTTTTTCACTCTTCTCTCTATATGCTTCTAGGAACACAACAACACAAATAGAAAAACCAACATCATTGTATTAACAAAACATGAAGCCACATTATGTAAATTACAGGTAAAATGAAGCATGACACTGAGTATAAGGGCTGATATGTTTTCTGGAAAGCAGGAGCCTCAGATGGCAAAATATTCAATACAGTGCCTGGAGTGCTTAAGACATCTGGGTTGGGAGGGCTCGGGCTTGAAGGAATTGAAGGCAGTGAGGAGTATGATGGAGAATGAGAAACTCCACCTGCAACTGGGGTGGGAAAAAGTGGCTCAGTATGTGGTGATTGAGTAGGAGAAACTAGAGGATCACTTGCTGGTGCTGCTGAGATGGTGGAAACTTGCATATTTTGTTGAAAACTGGAAGAAGCCAAGGCTAATGAACCATTACATGCCAACATGGCCATCAACGTTGCCCAGATTGCCCAGAAGGGAGCCATAAATGAGGGTGGAAAAAATATTTTGCCTTGTGATGAAATAACTGTAATAAATATATCTTGATGAGAAAGAGAAAAGTGTTCCAGGAGAAGCTGTGAAAGTGCATGATTGATGCATAGAACAACATAAAAAGAATAATGTTTCTTGATGAGAAGATAAGTACACCTAATTTTTATTTGTTTTGTATGTTAAGTATTTCAAAAAGTATAGCATCATCCAAATATAAAAGGTCTAAGAGAAATGGTGGAGGGCTTCCACAATTGATGACTAGGACCTACTTGTTACTTTCTGGATTGAAAATAGAAAAGAGCGATAAAAAGTTAGTCCACAGGAGAATTGAGGAGAAAACAAAGGAAAACTAAGCCAAAAAGTAACCACGAATTCGCTGTTAACCTTTTCTTAGGATTCACTAATCTTTGTGTTTATATTTAACCCAACCTTTTTTTTGTTTTAGCAATATATCTAAAAACCAATTATATGGATTAAAACATAAAAACTAGTATTTTAGTTTGCGATGTAGAATATAAATATTTATTTAGGATAATTAAAATTATAACAAATAACAACCAAATCTTCAGGACTATGTAAAAAATATGTTACATTGTTTCACATAATATTAACTATAGAAAAGATTTCCCACAAACACAATATTTATGTGACTTTTTGACATTTATGAGGCAATGCCCAGTCCTAGAATAAGATAACTACTCCACATAGTCATTAAAAAAAGTTTATTAAGAGAGAGGAAGAACTCCAACCTTTGCTCTCATCATTCACAAGATAAAATTTGGAATTGGGTCCCTTTTCCCACTCCTAGAATAGCCCATCTATAAGAAAGTAAGAAAAAAAGTCCAGGCCCAAATAACTAAAAACAAAAAAGACAAAAATTTTGTATTGGACTGAGCCGAAACCACGCAAAAAATGACTTCCTGCACCTCTCCGTTTCTGAACCTGCACTTATCGCGGAATGAAATGACTAAAATTTCCTATATGTTTATAGAATGTAAATTTACATTTTAATTTTTTTTTTTGGAAAATAGTTTCCAAAGCATAAAATTTATATTCTGAAAAATGTTTTTCAAACTTATTTCCTAAAACCATTCCTTATGAATTTAAAATTAAATATCAAAAACATTTTTAAAATTGATACCATGACAGTCTCCTAGCCCATTTCATGGACAATTTTGGTAGCCCACTTTATGCTTTCCATTAGGTCAATGGTTCTTATCACACCCTAGGCACATGGTGCCTTCTACTTGCACTTTGTACTAAATTTCTTTGTTTTCTTTCATATATCCAAGTTTCTGATCTTCTCTCAGTTTCTCTAAGGTACAACAACCTTTTAATTAATTATTAATTCTTTGTACTAATATTTTTACACTTAGCAGTTTAGATTTTATTTCATATTTTACTTTAATATTTTTATAGTATTTTTTCTTTATTTTTTGTAATTTGTTTTTTAATTTAATTTTTTCTTTTAATGTATGATGCATTTTAGTTGTAGTGTAAAATCATTATTTTTTTAAAGGAGAAATTCAAAATTTGAATGGCAAAGTTTTCATTGTCTCATAACTCTATCGACGTGTAGGCCATCTGCAGAAAAAAGACAACCTACCTTACCCCGGACAAATGCCAAAGATACGAAAATGTAGCAAGAAAGCTTGCTTGGTCGAAGGCGTCCATGTCTTCAAAGGATTGTTCTAGTATGTTATAGTAAACAAATTTGAACATTTATAATTATTTTAAATAATAAACTACAGAAAAAAAAAAACAACTGTTTATAGAAAAAATAGTCTAATTTAGATGCGCTGACAAAATATGTTTACACGTTATTGATTATTAGGTTCGGTATATTATTATTTTTATAATAATTATCTTAAATTTATATTAATTTTTCATTGATTGATAACATAGTTTTATACTAATAATACATACCAAATAAAGTAAAAAAAAAAAAGAAAAAAACTCTAGAAATATTTTAAGAGTGAGGAGACCTTTTAATGTAATGTTTCAACAACCAACTCCATGTCTGTTTCCAAAAAGAGACAACATAAAGCTAGAAACATCATAATCAAAAATACAAATAGAAATGAAAAAGCAATTACCTAAATAAGATAAAATTGCAGTTTTCCTTGTTATTCATTCCCCCACATGATATTTTAGGATGACTCGGAAAAAATGTAGGGAATAGGTTTCTCCACGTGTAAACCCTTCAACCACAAAAGTTTCACCGACATTAAATCATTTTACCGAAGTTAATAAACCTGACATGCTATATGAATTTATTATGATGTAAAAAAGCATTTGATTCCAAGAAGGAAGAAACCATTTTCTCATATTTTGCTATAAATATTAAGAAAAAGTAAATGTATGCAGTATTCAGTATTTTCTTTATGTAGCAGATAAGGAGAAAAGAACAGAAAGAGATTATAAAGAAAATTCAGAATTATTACTGCACTAGGTTAAATTCATGCCATGGCTTGAAACAGAAACCAAATGCTACAGCATCGTATGTAGAAAGCAGACGGTGACAGAACAAGAACAGAAGAGAGTGTGAAACAAACATCGCACGATGCAGAAAGAGAAGGTGATAATAGTCGGAGCCGGAACTTCTGGCATGGCCGCCGCCGCATGCTTAACAAAGCAATCAATACCTTACATCATTCTGGAAAGAGAAGATTGTTTGGCTTCCATGTGGAAAAAGTACACGTACGATCGTATCAATCTCCATTTGAGGAAGCAAGTGTGCGATTTGCCGTTCATTCCGTTTCCAGAGTCTTACCCTAACTACGTGCCTCGGAAGCTGTTCATAGAATACTTGGAAAGCTACGAGAAGCACTTTGACATGAAGATTTTGTACCAGCGTTGCGTGGTACTGGCGGAGTATGACGAAGGGGAAGAGTTGTGGAGAGTGAAGGCTGAGAACAGAAGTACTGGTGAGGTGGAGGAGTACGGTGGAAGATTCTTGGTGGTGGCGAGTGGCGAAGATGAGCCTCACGTGCTTAGCGTTGAAGGGTTGGAGAGTTTCAGAGGAAAAGTGATTCATTCAACTTGCTACAAAAACGGGAAAGAGTACAAAGATGAACATGTTCTGGTTGTTGGATCTGGGAATTCCGGCATGGAGATTGCGCTTGATTTGGCCAATTTTGGTGCCAAGCCTACCATCGTTGCTCGCTCTCCGGTACACCAACTTCTGGATAAAATATCTGTGATCGAAAAAAAAATGTTAATTTTAGTTTCGGATTTGTAATAATTAATAATAGTTTTAAGGGAAAAGTTCCAATTTATTTAAGTATTAAAAATATTATGATTATGTGTTCATGCAGGTTCATATTCTCTCGAGGGATATGATGTTTTACGCGACGCTTTTGCTGAAGTATTTGTCGCGAGAAACAGTAGAGAAACTGTTGATGATAGTTAGCAGGATTGTGTATGGTGATCTGAGTAAGTATGGGCTACCGTTTCCCACTGAGGGCCCTTTCACAATGAAGATGAAGTACGGTAAGTTCCCAGTCATTGATTTGGGAACAGTCAAGAAAATCAAATCTGGAGAGATACAGGTAACAGAACTTATGGTGTTTGGTAACGATCTTCTCAATGGATCATCATGTTTTAATAATTAAATTAATTTCCATCACAACTTTTATAGTTTTGGTCAAGAAAAAGCAAATGTTGCTACAGACAGAGAGTAAAGTTCATTTTATCATGCTATATATGCAGGTGTTGCCGACAGAAATAGAAAGTATCAGAGGCAACGAAGTGTTCTTCCGAGATGGCAAATCGCTCCCTTTTGATTCAATTATTTTCTGCACAGGCTTCAAGAGAACAACACAAAAGTGGCTCAAGGTATATGTATCAGATTGATACTGATATTTTCTGCTATTCTGGTTTACCTATTTTTGTCTGCTATATATGCCATCTGTTATATTTTTTTATTGGTTTGTTTTGTTGTAATATGAATTTGCTTTAAACAGGGAGGTGATGATCTTCTAAACGGGGATGGTTTTCCTTGTATGGTAAATCAATGGAAGGGTAAGAACGGTTTGTATTGCGTTGGAATGGGAAGAAGAGGATTCTATGGAGCTAAGGTTGAGGCCCAAAACATAGCAAATGATATTGTCTCGTTAATTCCTTAAAGAAAGAAAAGGGATTTGTGTCCTGTAGAACAAACCATTTGATTTATTATGTGCAACTACATCGTGTACTTGGTTGGAGAAACAATAATTATTGGTATGTCAAGTGCTATAGTTTACAATTAACATCAATTTGTGAGTTCTACTGTAACAAGCTTAAGGTATATAAGGTATTACACGTGGTCAAAGAAACATAAAAAATTATGTTCAATATGGTCAAGTAGTTATTAAGCTGTTTTTATTGTCTTAATTAAACATTTTTGTAATATTTTATGTGTATTTTACTCACTATTAACAGTCAACTACAATCAAAACATATTAAAAATTATTGAGAACACAGTATCAGAAACTGGTGGGGCAATGGCGATGATACAAAGCCAAGTGGACTCATTAATGGCTGCAATAGAAGCAAAATGTCAGGACAGTAGGAGGCATCCCAAGGATATGATAGAGACAATGCATAGAAGAAGATAAAGGAGTAAAAATTGTTATTCCACCATATCTTTATAATATAAACACATTATCATATAATACAACTTAATTTAAAATCATTATTTTGTACTAGTAATAAATTAGTTATTATAATATCCTATACTTTTCTCTTATCTTTTTCTTTTCATTGTTGTAATAATATATTTTGAGCCTCTCGTTAATACAATTTATATATACGAATTGAAATTTACACACGCCTGGTTCTGTATTCACTTGACATAATAGGACTATACGGGGTCCAATTGGAACCATGTTATCTTTCTTTTTTGCAATCTACAATTAATCTTGTTTAATTATTCAAACAATATAATAACATACATCCCATAAGAGGAATTGTTACAAACATACAAAGATAGGAATATTTTATGAAATAAAAAAACTCATAAAGTAGAAGTAGAATTCATCCTTTCACGTTACCTTTAAAGGCACTAGTTCTTAGTTCCTGACTTATTCCTCCTCTTCCTACATATTTTATTTAGATAGTAGCAATTTTTGCGGGTTATTTAGCATATTGGTGTAATTCTTTTAGACATTTACTGAAATAGGTAAAAAATCATTTTATTAAAAAATAGGTAAATCGTTATATGGGAAATAATTTTAGATTGAATAAGTTGTATCCCATACAATGACTTCAGTTCAGATTTTTCAAATTGAAGTTATGTCACGATTTTGATAGAATTTTTTTTTTAGTTTTCTTAAAGTCGTGTTTAACTAGATGACATGAGATATTTTCTTTTAAAATTTAATAGAAGCCATGTTATGTGGCATGACTTTAATGAGACGCAATTATTTTTTTTAAAATTTATGGGAATGAAACATTTTATTGAAACTCTGTTGGACTTTATACAGACTTTATATCATTTTAATAGTTGAGGGATTATATAAGCCTTAGAACTTTAAGAAAAAAGTTCATTGGATATTTATGTTTTCCATTTCAATCCTTCAAAAAGATGACAAGTTGAATAAATCCAACCTAAGAAATAGTTCTTTTTCCATATCCATCCCGATTATCCAAGAATCTCTTTCTTTTACTTTATCTTGAAGAAGAAAAAAAAAGTGAAAAATTATAAAGGATATGATTT
>Ga0099824_1000436_pt1 | contig 48553 bp, 36 predicted proteins | sample SiratrowhiteBW_FD_76837 | JGI IMG/M metagenome (GOLD analysis project Ga0099824, IMG submission 76837) | Root nodule microbial communities of legume samples collected from California, USA - Siratro white BW | ecosystem: Host-associated > Plants > Roots > Nodule | place: USA: California... | reverse complement strand
GAATTTTATTCACTTGTGATTGCTAAAGATTACAAATACAAGTTGTGTATTTATAGGGAGAAACTAGGGTTACTGTCTAATTGGGCCTAACTCAAATCAAGCCTCCACAAAGCCCAACACTAATTAGTTAATTCTCAACCCTCTCTGTATGTAAGTTATTATTGATGAGTCTAATTTAATTAGTTAAATTGTTGCAAACCTTTCAATATATGTTAAATTTTAGTAAAAATGAATAAATGTAATTAATTCGTTATGATACCATGAATTTCAAACAATAGTAATAATTAAATTAAATAATAAATTTATTAAAAAAGTAGTGAGAAAAGACAAAAATCTTAAAAGATAATTAAATTTAGAAATAGTCTTACTCTTCGCTTAAGTTGTTTTGCTACAATTCATAAAATATATTTACAGGGATTCAATTAAAAGAAAGTAGGTTTGGATGAACACACACAACTCTAATTTTAAATATTTTAATATAATAGAATTAACTTTTATTGAAAATGACATTTTAAAATTCTGATAATTAAACAAAAGATACTATTATTTGAACACATTTTTTTTCATGTACTTACTCCACACGTGCTCTCTTAATTAGCACCATGTATATAACTCATAAATTGCTTGATACACCATTGTTTGTTGACGAAGAAAGGAAAAAGGAAGGGAAATTAATGTCGTAAAGTCACTAACACAATGAAGGTTGTAGCTAGGCCTATAACTTATAGGGACAAAGAGGTCCCATTTTATGATAAATTAAGCAAAATGAACCATAGCCAAATTTTTATGTACGACTTTGACTGTGTTATTTTGGACTTTGATCGTTATATATCTAAATTACAATGATGAGAGCATCATGATGTGCTTAAACTAATACATTAATTGGGTTTATAATTTGAATTTCTTGAGAAGACGTGAACGATGAAAGAGCAAAGGGTTTGTGTGTTGATTGCAAAAACTAAATTGGTAACTTTTTCATCATGTTAATGATAAAATAATTGAATGACTTTATGGTACTATTATTGTACTGAGACGACGTGTTAGAAAGGATACGTAATTAAATGCTAAATGCCAATGTGCTAATTTTTCTACATCTAACGTGCAATCTTTTGACTTTGCAAAAAGCATTTCCAATTTCTAAAGGCGAGAATTTGGAAGATTAAAACTTTGATTTATTGCCAAAAGAAGTAGGTTACATTAAAAAATAAATTGAGCATAAACTAAATCAACACCTCTTTTATTGTATTTTTAATGTAAATGTTGATGTGAATAATATTTTTCTAAAATTCCCCATTTCTACTAATGTATATGCTTGAGCCACCTAAATTTTTGCATGCACTAATGTTATCTAATTCTCCACGCAATATGAATTAAAACTAGTGCAATGGGTAGTCCATAATTGATTAAATTCTTCACCACAAACTTTCACTATGGTAGATGATTTGGTGAGTTAATTTATTCAAGCAAGTACAATGAATTCTTCACAATTGATTATTTTCTCTACCACCTTCCATTTTGAATCTTCACATTAATATCAAATATTTCTCTCTTCTCATAAATATATTGAATTTGGTTGATTTTTGAAGTCTGATACATGGTACAACAATCAAGAATTTCCAACATTATCATTAGAATCATTAAAAACTATGAAATGAAAATAAACTCATCATATAAGGATATTGTTGGTCTTGACACATAAAATAAAATTGATGAGGTCCTTAGTTTGGTGGGATGGTCCTAAATAATTAGTAATGTGATATCTATGGGGTCATAGAGGTTGGGAGTTCCCACCACACAGGACCCTACACGTGTCTAACGTTGTCCTTTGTGTGTCTCTCGTTTTCTGCATCTTATTATGGATTGGATTGAAAAATGGGTGAGGAGGGTTGTTTTCCATTTGACTCCAACGTCACCTTCTTCAAATCTCACTGTCATTTTAACACCGTCTCAAACGGTGAAAAAGAATAAATGCGAATTAAATTAAATTAAATTAATTTAAAAAAAACAAAAATAAGAATGAAAATGCAGTGGCTATATATAACCAAGGAAGGAACACTAATAATCGAAAAGGAAAACACCTCCCTAAAGAAAAGGAGGAATAATCAAACATAAATTTTGGATTTCGCAGGTAGCAGCAACCCACAGAGGACAAAACAAAGAAGAGAAAGAAGAACAGGAAAAGGGACCTTCAGTCTCGAGATCTTGTCAGATCGGAACGCAACTGCAACGGCCACAAGATTCTGGTTTTTTCTTTTTTTCTTTCACACCTTCTCTTTACCTCTGCAATGTGCCTTTCAATTTTTTTTTTCCCGTTTCGGAGATCTATTTTGCTGTTATTTTCATGCTTTTCTTATGTTCTTTTCCTGTTTTTGTTTTTTAATCGAAAGCAAAAGCCTTTTCTCAATGGGCTTTCTTGTTGTTTCTTTCTATTCCCATTTAAGTAGATTTTGTGCATATTTTTCTTCCTTGGACCACGTTGTATGTTGTAATTGCCTTTTTGATTTATCTGGGCTTCGTTCAAATTTGCATGCGTGTTATTCCCGGAATCCTGCCTTCAAATTCCTCTCCTACCGCTTTTCTACGGGTACAGGTCAAAACACGTTCAAAGTCGTTTTTTTTTTTTCAAAATAAAATTTAAAGGTTTCAGAGTGGTTGTTAAAATTACCAATTTACATAATAAATTGTGTGCTCGTACGAAGTGATTCTGCTAGAAAAGCAATTTTCTTTTTTAGTTTCTGCATGATTTCTTTTTGCTGTGCTCGAGATTAATTCCATGTTGGCCTCAGCTACCTTGGGCCACAAGATGCTTTCAGGGTCTCTTCAAGCTTACCTGGAATAAATCATCATTTTTCCTGTATATAGCGAATTGTGCATCCTCTTGAATTTTCTGGATTGAATATTCAGAAAATCAATAGCTAAAATTTTATTTACTTTTTTTTTTATATTGGAATTTATTTCATATCATGCCTCCATCCTATGTATTTTTACCTTTTTGTTTTCCGTTTGAAATATCTCTGTTCCCTTTTTGCCTTTTTAGATCTGTTGTTTTGTAATTTTGTATTTGTATCTTTCTATCTTTATTTTTTCCATTGCCATCTTTCTAGGTTTGGGGTGGCAAATATTAGGGAACTAGTTCTGGCACTTTAGAGATTCAGGTATAGGTATGTGTGGGTGTGGGCACCCATATGGGGTGTATTATGTTAGAACGTGAGAGCGAGAGGTGGGAAGAGCTAATCTTTGACCATTTGGTATTGCATATTGAGTTAAGATTATATTTAATAATCAGGATTGAATGATCAAGATTAGCATCTCTAACACCATCTCCTATTATGCTCTCTTTATATCCAAGACTTACTCCTGAAATAAGTACACCCCCTTGAAAAACAATTGATTTGTTATAGGATAGAAAAAAAATAGACATATAGTTCGTCTTGACCCTTGAGGTTTGGCATATGTATAGATGCTTCTCTTTCCTGCCTCATGTTCTTTTCTTCATATGTTTGCTTTTGCACACAGTGATGTCTACCATATTTTAGGCCAATAGAAGAGATCTGCTTCTGTTGTTTCAGAATGTTTTTTAATCAATCTTAATATATTCTTGTTCTGGTAGACAATTAAATTTCTTCTTTTACTTGTCAAAGGCATGTATGTTCTTTGTCAATATCAGCCACTGTTCAAAGTGTTTTGTTACTTACGCTTCAACTTATGCCATGCAGCATCATGGGAAGGGAAGTTACTGGCTTACAGGTTATGGACAAGAAGCCCATAGCATCTTCAAATGGTAGTTTAAGTGATAGAATGCGTGTTTCTCCCAAAATTGCAGCAATGGTTCAAGCAATGGATCATGATATAAAGGAATCTACGGAAGCTAATTCTTTTGAGAGACATCACGAGAGGAAAGATGTTTCAGGTGGCAAAAGCACAAAATTAAATGTTGTCTTGCCAGAAGAGAAGAAGAGTGAGAAGTCTGAAATACAGAAGATGGATGACGATAAAGAGTTAAGTTCGCCTGTTGTGGACAAAGAGCTTCCAAGCCCCTCTACTCCGAAACCATCTGATCAGGTAACTGAAAAGCATGTCACCCATGCACTGGCTGCCGAAGCTGCTGCAACCGGTCCGAACTTGTCTCCTAAAGCTAATAATATTCATTCCCCTAATTCCTCTAAGAATTCACAGGTACTGTTTCATCTTATTTTGAAATTTGAAGTTTGAGGGGCTGAAATTCTTATGTGAGTACTAAGTAGCATATGAAATGGTCCTAATTGTGCATGATTATGTTGGATCGTTTCCAATAACTGGAGGAAATGATGAAGTAAAAGTTTTAGAGAGTAGCAGAACTAGGATCTGTTTTTTGTTTTTAATGCATGTTTATTTGCGTGCTGTATTGTGAACAAAGATTTGTTTCCCCTGCTGCCACCATTTAAATATGTAATTATGGTGTGAGACTCCTTATAAAACACAGTTTAGATAGTTCATCAGCCATGATTTAAAAAATTAGACTGACACATACCTTCTAACTGCTGAAGAAAGAATTGAGAGATTACATTTGATGGGTTGCACTGGGTCAATTTTAAATGCAGTCTTTGTATAAAGGATGTTGCTGGGAAACTCATAGTACAATACATCCATACCTAATAAATACTACGCTTGAACATATGACTTGGTGAAACTGGCTACTAAAACCAGTAAGAAATATTTTGTTTGGACATTTTATTCGTCTGCTAGAAATTCTGTGAAGGATTTAACCTTAAATCCTTAACCTGCGTGCCTAAAGGTCTTGTAGGGATGCTTTGCCATTGCATATATTGCTATATGTGTGTGATATAATGTTGAGTGTGTTTGATCAGATTACTGATATGCCAAATCTCTTCCATTTTTCCTTTTCAGCCAAACTCACCTTTTTCACCAAGGAAGTCCTTGCATTATGATGATAAGAAGCACCTCGATGATGAAGATAATTGGTCTGTTACTTCCTCGTATCCTCAAAACTTTAAAATTTTGATTGTTTAGTCTGAACAAATCAATTTTTATGTATATAGGAAAAAATTTAGAATCTTCCATACTGAGTACTACTAAATATCAAACAGAGACTTTATGAAATTTTAGTAAACCCTATTTGGAACCCCCAAATAGAGCCTATATTTACCTATATTTAAAAATAATACAACACTTATTTTATTTTTTCTTTAACATAATTAGTAGCGTTGCATCTGCACGCACTGCCAAAAGTAAGGTAACTGTTGGTTCAGCCCCTACTTTTAGATGCTCGGATCGTGCAGAGAAACGGAGAGAGGTATTGTTTTACTGGACATCCATTTCAGATGTATATTCTGGAGTTGTTTGTATTCCTGGTTGGCTATTTTGGTATCTGTTTTGTGATTTTGGTTCTTATCTCCACTTTGATTTATCTTTTTCAGTTTTATATGAAGTTAGAGGAGAAGCATCGAGCTCTTGAAGAAGAAAAAAGCCAGTATGAGGCAAGGAAAAAGGTATTGGTCTAAACACTGCATGCTGCACGCCCGTGTGGGGCTATTATTTTCACCTTTTGCTTTTCTTTGTCTAAGCTTGTGCTAATATCATCGAATCACTTTAGCCAAATCCTAGCCTAGTTTCAAGTTCATGTACTTGTATAACTTTATCTTTTGAATTGGTTAAATAACTTTGCTGTTTCTATAATAATAACCTGTATAGGAAGAGGATGATGCTGCCATTAAACAGTTGAGAAAGAACCTGGTCATTAAGGCAAAACCAGTACCAAGCTTCTACTATGAAGGGCCACCCCCCAAGGCTGAACTCAAGAAGGTACACTTTTATTTTCCCTGTCTTTTCCAAGTCCCAGGATGAATATGAATTGCCTTTAAGAATTAGGGAATTTGCATGAATAGACCAAGGGAGTAATGCAATACGAATGTTAAAATATAATGCAATTGCTAGAATGCTAATTTGACAGTAAGATATGCACCTATGGCTATGGTACTATTTCTTGTCCGAGTTCAGTGAAGAGTCTTCCTCCCCATGCTACCACATTCATGAAATTCCTCACAGCACTTGCTTGTCATGATCATGTCATTTTAAGTTTCCAAATTTTGCTAGTGGCTAGCAGATAGCAAAACTTCTCATTCCTTTTCCTTTGATGGCAGCTCCCACTGACCCGCCCCAAGTCACCAAAACTCTCACGGAGAAGGAGTTGTGGTGATGCTGCCACTGTATCTGCACACATTTGTCCTCAAGGACGCCGCAGTATCGACAATACCATGAAACATGATATCCCTGCCACTCACAAAACTAAGGACCCTGTCACTGGACGGAAGAGCAATGGCACTTTCAAAACCAAAGAACGACCGAAACTGGATAAGGAAACAGCTCCTCCTAAAATCACAGAGAAGACAAATGCAGACATATCAGTCCAATCATGAACTCCCCAAGATTTTACTGACCTCCAGCTGAGAGGAAAATAGCCTTCATTTTCCTTTGTCAAACCATATGGGATACTCTGCAGAAAAGATGGCCTAATTTTCTTTTCATCCGGACTGACATTTTTATGTGGTTTGTTTTTTACTTGAAGTGTATATGTTTTGTAAGTTATATCGGCACACATTGTTTTATATATAAATAGTTATTGATGTAAGATGTATGTACGAAATTTGATATTCCTCAGATTGCACCAGACTTGGTAAGGGAAATTTTATGAAATATATTCCTTTTTTGTAGGATCTATAAATTTATTTATCACTCACTGCTAAATCCCGTTTCTAGAGTCTTTTTGTTTAAGGTAGTAACAGTAACAGCTGGATTTCAGGATTTGACTATGGTATTGGTAGTAACAGGAGAATACACATCTTATCTCGTCATACTTGTTAAAGAAGCAATGCATATATTTATGTGATTTGATTGTTCTAGAACTCAGCTTGAATTTGTTTAAATTTAAAGTGAGTGCTTTTGAAAAATCCAATTTTTAAAATACCATTTAAAACAACTATATACTCCTTCACAAGAAATTTACGAACACTTAATAGAATTCTCATTCGAAGTGAAAATGAACAATGTTTCGGAATGGAAGAAAAATGAAAACACGTTAACACAAGAAGAGAACGAAATATATTTGAATATTTCAAAAATAAAAATGTGATTTTTTTTTATCAAATTCAAACATTATCCAAAATGTACCAACAGTACTTTGGTTTAACTTTAAAATATCCAAAAATAAAACAAATGGAGGCTTGGTGTTGGGTTAGGTCCTTGGAAGCATGGTTTGCATGAGTACAGTGAAGAGCTTGAATGTGTTACCCCTTGCCCCGTGGCGGCCCTCCACACGTGTGTGTGGTTGCGGCGGTGGCACGGTGACCATGGAGGGGCAAAAACGTCCTTCCTCCAAAACCCGCAGGAAATCGTCGTACGGAACTTCTAGAAGGTCTGTTCTGAAGAAATCCTTCAGTCAAGAACAAGTCACTTTCACCGCTCCTCTCTCCGACGACCCCCTCGTTGCCATCATCGGCGGCGGCATCTCCGGCCTTATCTGCGCCCTCTTCCTCGAGGCACGCGGCGTTCGCTCCACCGTGTTCGATACCGTCAGTCTCTTCTCCCCTTAATCCTAATTCACTTCACCATTTGGTTATGCCGAAGCTAAAGGACTTTGTTTTAGGGTATTCACGGTCTTGGAGGAAGATTGGGAACCAGAGTCGTGGATCCTCATCCGTTAAAATTCGATCATGCGGCTCAGTTCTTTACCGTGAACGATTCTCGCTTTGCTGAACTCGTCGACGGTTGGATGGAGAGGGGCTTGGTGCGCGAGTGGCATGGTACCGTCGGAGAGCTCCATAATGGTGGCGAATTTGTTCCGTTTGTACCCTCTCCTCGGAGATACGTAGCCACCAATGGAATGCGCTTCCTTGCTGATTCGTTACTGTCTCAGGTTCATTGCATTACTCCTTCTATATCATAGATTAAAACTCTAAACAAGAGAAGAAAATATGAAGTTAAAATTAGTTAAAATATGAAGAAAATATGACCTAAGAGTATATATGAAGTTTATCTAAATAGACTTTACTTTATTTTGTATTCTACCTTTTTTCTCCCAACGTACTTGTTTATGTAAAGAAGGCCTAAGTTAGTTATTGTTATTCCAGTTTTTTCCTTCTGTTACCACCTGCTGTGAATTGTGCAGACTCGCTTGGTTAATGTGGTGAGGCCATGCTGGATCAGTAAATTGGAGCCGTTCAATGGGATCTGGCACTTGAGTGAAAATGGCAAGCCTTGTGGCAAGTTCGATGCCATTGTTATTGCTCACAATGGTAACTTGATATTTCCATGTTGACCATAATTTTTCTTAGCTATGCTTCCTTGCTTAACTGATTTTAATATGGACTTAATTTAGTTGGATTGCTTTTCTAAAATTGTATAATTAACTGAAAATTGGTACAGTTTTTCTCTGCTCATTGTAACTGTGTTTCTCAACAGGAAAATGTGCCAATCGCTTGCTTATGACATCGGGATTACCATTAATTGCTAAACAAATGAAGGTTGGTCCATGATATGCCCCTTCTGTTCATTTGATTTGATAGACCAGTTCACTTTTCAGCTTCATTTACTGTTAAGGCGCTGTTTTTTTATGCACCTCACGCTTCTTGTTTCTGTTGTATTGCCTAATTATGTGTTAAGAGGTTGGAGTTGAGTTCAGTATGGGCCCTTCTAGCAGCTTTTGAGGACCCTCTCCCTTTTTCAAGAAGTCCAGAAGTTCCTTTTGAAGGAGCTTTTGTGAGAGGAGTTGATTCACTGTCATGGATGGCCAATAATACAAAGAAACTACTGATTTCCCAGAGTGGTGGTCCTCACTGTTGGACCTTTCTGAGCACTGCTGCTTATGGAAAACAGAATAAGGTTCCACAGGTAGGTGGTGGAAATTTCAAAACCACATACCAAGAATTAGTATTACAAGTGTTAGATTGGCTTTAGCTTACGTTCAGTATTGTTTATTTGTTTTGAGGGTGGAGGATGGGGGAGGAATATTAAAGATGTATATCGTTCATTATCCTACCTAAAATTACACTTGAAAGTTGAAAGGGATTTGATTATTTACATCCTTTTTATTCTCATGCATTCACTGGGATATCTTTATGAATAAGTATAGCCTGCAATAATTAGGGCTTTGCACCAACCTGTATTTTCAGGAAAACATCCCTTCTGCTACAGCGGCTAAGGTAAAGGCTGGAATGCTAGAGGGTGTTGAATCTGCCCTTGGATTATCAAAAGGGTCCCTTCCAAAACCTTCGTATACCAGGCTTCAACTATGGTAATGATCGTATCTTGGAAGTATTGTGGTGGTTAGTTTGAAATGTACTTTCATAGTCTTGGCCAAATTAGGAGGTTGGTCACTAGGATTTTTAAGATGTGTATTTTGCATGTGTCATCTATGCATATGAAGTAACTGGGTTAAGAAGAAAAAAAAGGGAACAGTAGAAGAAAAAGACGGGTTATAAAGTGGAAAGAATTAGCAGTTTACTTGAATCAGCTTACATGATCAAGTTAAAAGAAAGGGCCATGAATGATAAGGTATATTCTTGTTCTGGAGGATGAGGATGTAAATATTAATGCATATTTTTATTGTGGCAGAGCCTGCCATTTGGGAAGGGCTACAGAAAAGTATGAATATTTGACCGTGATGTTAACACATGATACAGTTGCTTGACAATAAAATTGTTAAAAAGTGATTGCTAAAAAATGATTTATTTTAAAGTAATTCTTATATAAGCATAATTTAATGTGTTTGTCTTCGTATTTTTTTAAAAAGTTCCTCACTCTTCCACCGGATCTGCTCTTTGTAAGAAACACAACAGTGGCTTCTCAATAAAATAGTAAAAAACTTTTTTCTGCTTCTGCTTTTTTAAATAAGTTTACCGAAATATGTTAAAAATCATAATAAGTGATTATTTTATTAAAAAACACATTTTGTTTTCTACAAATAGTTGAAACAAACAGACCCCATGTGTGCACCCTCGATAGCATTTCTTCTGTGATGTTGTTCTAAGCCACGGCTCAATCCTCAACAAACTAGGTGGGATATAATATTTAATAATCTCCAAGTATCTAAAATAGCATATGGGTTGCTCTTGACAATTGCATGTAAATTTAATTCATTGAAAATTATGTTACTCTGAGATTTGCAGGGGTGCAGCTCTTCCAACCAACACACCTGGAGTTCCTTGCATCTTTGATCCCTTTGGGAGGGCTGGGATATGTGGCGATTGGCTGCTAGGTTCTAACATAGAGGCAGCTGTCTTAAGTGGAATTGCTCTGGCGAACCATGTATATACATACCACTTTCACTTTGACAAGTCAATTATTGTCATTTGCCTACTCATTTTTTAATGTTCATTGGACATCTTAAGTAATTCAGTTTTACTCTACAATGAAGTGCTTAATTTTTTTATTTCATTCGAAATTGGATTGGACCCTTTTTTACGCAGATTGCAGACTATTTCCAAAGCCCCGGCACTAACGCTGAAGAGTTTGCTGTCGGTTTAAATAATGAATTTCAACCACTGGAAGGTCATGATATTGGACAATTCCCTGGTTTGGGGTCAGAAGAAAAGATGAATGAAGGCCAAGCATACGAACTTACCAAGTAGTACACCGTGCTCATGAGGGTCTCTCTTCTGGTAACGGAAAATTCATTTCATATATCCATGCATAGGAATACCCCCGATAGCATCGCCATTGGAAGATAAGATTGGAAACTAGATCACTCCTTTGGGGGAAGAGGGTCCTGATCTCCCTCAACAGCCACGTGATGATATGAAACTACACAGAATTGTAATTTCTGCGTGTCTTCTGAAGAGAGAGATAGTGAAATTATTGTTGTCATGGAATGAATAAAATTGTCCCTGAATGATTGTAAATCCCTTTTCTCATATCGGTCACAAATATTTTTTTCTTTTCAAATGCAGGTTTAAGAAAACCAGAATTTGAATAGTTGGAACTGTATTGAATGCAACTTTTGCCTTCAAATTAAGAATAGTACAGTTTACATTTCTACCAAACATCTCTTTCTATAGGACAGCATTTTCTCACGCACTATAAGTCAACTCGAACTTGACAAACAAAAACCAAAAAGTGATAAAAGGCTAGAAAAGGATAGGTGTGGTTTTGTACAATGCAAGTAAAGAATCGGAGTCTCAATAATATATGACAGGCAACAAGTAATTTGAGTGCTTGTCCATACAAACTGACAGACAGGGTATAAAATAATTAATGTTGATAAATATAAAAAATCATGATACGGGGAGGAAAGAGTAGAAATAAGAAGTCCCACGAATACTTCAAAATAGCCGGTTTGGTTTGCTTGAATTCCATGAATGCTCGAAATTGTTTCCTCTACAGCAAAACAAGCATGTTTATATCCGGATCACACGGCTTTTCATCGTCCTTTCGGACTGACAAGTTGTGAGAAGATCTCGTTCTGATTCTCTGATGAATCGTTGTTTATGTCAACCTCACTTCCAAGGCTCAAGTTTTTATAGTGGCGTGCTATGTCGTTTTCTTCCAAGCTTATATCTTCGAACTCACTTTTCTCGGTAGGAGCAGAATGAGCTGAACCACCCGCAACGTTAACATTTTCTTGCAGATTGAGAGCAAATTCAAGATTCCACAATAGATCATTCATGGAGGGACGATCAGCACCATGATCAGACAAACACTTCTCAGCCGTGTCTACAAACTTGTTCAAGCTTTCTTGGTAGATTTTTCCCTTGAGACAAGGGTCAATTATATCCTCTAGAGTTCCTTTTTTCTTGCAAATCAATGCCCATTCAGCAAGACTAACCTGTTCTTTTGGAAGGTTGGGATTGAGAACAGGCCTGGCACACAGGGCTTCAAACAGAACAACCCCAAATGAGTAAACATCAGATTTTTCAGTCAGCTGTTGCCTCCTGAAGTATTCGGGATCCAAATAGCCAAAACTACCCTTCACCACAGTGCTAACATGACCACTGTTCATATTTGGACCAGTTTTTGACAAGCCAAAATCTGAAACCTTAGCATTCCAATTTTCATCCAATAGAATGTTTGTTGTTTTGACATCTCTATGAATGATGGTGTACTTTGCCCCAGTGTGAAGGTAATGAAGCCCTTTTGCAGCTCCAATGCAAATCTCCAACCTTTGCTTCCATGATAAAGTAGAGATAGGTTTGTTGCCCTTGTAAAGATGCTCCCTCATGGTGCCAAGAGCCATGTAGTCATAAACCAGGCACATCTCATCATTTTCCTCGCAGAAACCAATCAAGGACACCAAATGCTTGTGTCTCAGCTTGGAAAGCATCTCAATTTCCGTTTGGAATTCATTAACTCCTTGTTCTGACTGTGGGTTGGACCTCTTGATTGCCACCTTCACTCCATTATCAATGACACCCTTGTAAACCTTTCCAAATCCGCCAACCCCAATTACGTTGGACTCATCAAAATTCTTGGTTGCTTGCTTTATCTCTTGCAAGGAGAAATAGCGGCAAAGACCTTGAGACATGATGGATAAGTTGGAACTGCGCATGCTCTTTCCAGACTTGCTGCATTTGCTAGAATGTGAGTTCAAATAGATGGGAAGCCAGCCAGTTTGACCCTCCGACCCTGGTTCTCTCCTTTTCTTGTTGTACACAGCGACACATAGTACAGCCATAAAAGCAAAACCAGCTGCACCTCCAGCAGCTCCACCGATAACAGAATGATGACTAGACTTGTGGGTGAAGAAACCCGCTTCCTCATCCTGGTGCTCTTTGAGGAGCATGTCTGAAAGAAGAGGATTGGGAGCAGACAAGTCTGTCTCATTGAGCTTGAATATCTCCACTCCATTGAGTATGGCATCGTAGAACTCAGGCTTTGTGTCAGGGTTGGGGTGAAGTGCAAGCCAGAGCAAGTCATCACTCTCTCCATCTTCGACAAATATCACGTAGTCCTTATAAGCTGGCACTCCTATGCCTCCTGTCCACCCTATCACATCGGCTTGATCTTGTGCCGTTTGGTTGTTGACAAAGATTTTGAAGACAATCTCATTGACCTTGGAGTAGTAGTAATCACAGAAATGTAACCTTACAAGATACATGGAATTGGTATCAACACGGAAGCTCCAAGTGAGATTGTAGCCCATGTTGACATTTTTATCTCCCCCCATTGATCTAGATGTGGAGTAGACATCAAGAGGAGCAACATATTCTGGCATGTCCTGATAGTTGATTGTGACATTCTTCTCAGCTTTGTTGGTCACACCACTGGCTGACCCATAAAGGTAAGGTGTGTCATCATACCACATCCTTGTAAGTCCAGAGTCTTGGATTGGAGATATGAACTGCCCCCCAACATTTAGTCTAAACATGGTTTGCAAATTCAAGGTTGTCAGATCTATGATTTGGCCATCCTGCCCTACCAATGTTGCAGAATCAAACAAATCGGGCATTTGGATAAGCTGAATGCCATTAACAAAAGCGAATGCTCCGTTGTATTTATCAGAAGGCTTGAAAGTGAGAGTCAAGGTATCTGTATTCAAAGGAGCAAGGGAATACTCTCTATCAATGTAAGCTAGTGATAGGGCCTCACATGTGACTGAGGCGCTGAAATTGGTGAGGAGGGTAACCCCATTTGCAGCCACGGAGAAATATGCATCAGAGGGATCGAAACTGCCATAAAGAGAAGGGTAAAAATGGAGCCTGAGCCAGTAACGTTTGTCAGGTTTAACGGGGAATTTGTACGTCGACTCAGATGTGAAAATACGCGCTGACATGTATGGAATCTCAGACGCAAGAGAAGGGTCTTGGTAAGAGGCTTTGGATGTGATAGAATCATCTTCTGTCCCCAAGAACTTTTTATCAGGACTCCATTTTCTTCCATCAGGATCTTCAGCTCCTCCTTCATCCAATCCACAACCCAAGATCAAAGAGCCCGGCTCTTCGTTCCACGCACCATGAATGCCATTCAACAAAACCAGGACACAAACAAGAAACAAGGGAGCTTTTGCATGGAAACGCATACTTGAAGAAGGACAAAGAAAAAAGAAAATCCAAAGAGAACACGTTTGGCAGTACAGGAAAAAGGTAGGTGATTAGATTATATATATATATATATTTTCCTGTACGCCAAAAGGAAGAACGTAGCTTTTGTGCTCAGATGATGGGAGTGCTATGTAGTCAAATTAACACGTTCAACCTACCATCCTTGGAGATTGAAGCAAGCAAAGACTCACCTGGTTGGAGGTACCAAACCAGGCAAGAGGGTGGAGGAGGAGATGATGAAGTTTACTGCTTTCTCTCTCTTTCTTGTATTATGACTACTTGGGAACATTTTTTTCTTCCTTTTCATACTTGCGCATGGGAGGTGGGGAGCAAGAATCGTAATCGAATGAATTGGATGGCTTGAATTTGAAACATAGCATGAGTCTAAGCTATATATAGCATTCCATGTTATTGTTTTCTTCTACTACTTTTGTTCACACTTCCTCTTTACACTCAAACCAGGAAATGGACGTCCATGCATGCATGCATGCATGAATTGCCAACTCCTTCGTTTACTCTTTGATTTTCCATTTACTGAGGCACTCATAATTCGCTTAAGGCTTTAACTTTGCTTCTCCTGTTATCCACACACCAGTGTTTCTTCTCTTTTGAGAAATTAGAACCCAAATAAATGTTTTGGAAGTCACAAATGTGTTAAAATAATTTAGTAAGACGTTTGTTAAAATAAATATGTTTTTTAACCAAAAATTAAATATTTTTAAAATAAATACAGACTATAATAGAGAATAATTTTATGTTTAAAACTTATTTCATAGAAATTATATTTATTTTAGAGAACTGTGTGTTTTCTTTTGGCTATCGAAGGAGAAAACTGTATATTTTGAATCTTCTGAGATACTGAAAAGTGTAAAAGATACTTTAGTCAGAAAATTATTTTTGACAGTTTTTAAAATAATAAAATGTTTTTCTTAAAGAATTAATAATATATATCTTAATAAAAGAAATACATTACAACATTTCAATATTTTACATTGGATAATCGAAGCATTCCAGCCTATTCAAGGTTCAGTTCACAAAATCTGATTATAAATTCGATATTCGAAATAAATTGTCTTTTTATCTAGGCTTAGGTGTCTAAATAATAACGAAAAATGAAAAACTTATCAATTTCGGAAAAAAATATTTTTCTTTTTATTTACTAAATTAAAATCTATTCAAATTAAATAAAATTCCTTTATATATATATATATACGTATGTATGTATATATATAGGTTTTAAAAGAAGTGAGCATAACTTTTAAAAGATTCTAAAAGTAAAATGTTATATAATTCAAATTGCCAAGAAATGATGGTAAATATTTTAAAATAAAATAAAAATATATGATATTATAGTACTAGGTAAAGACTAGCTAAGGCTGAAAAACTTAGATATATCTCTCGTTATTTGAAAAGTTAATTTCAATCATTAGGTTTGATAAAATCATATCAATGGATGAAGATTTTCCCCTTTTTTCCATCGAAATTACTCCATCTTTTTTTTTTTTTGTTCGTCTACACTTGTTGTCCCTCAACACCATCAAAGAAATTTAGTGGCCCCATTAACACAGCTTGAAACACTTCAACAGATGCAGGTCATGAAAAACTATATATAGAAGCGTGGAATATATATGTATCTCTCTTATTTAGCTTGAAAATGTAATTGCCATGTAGGTATTTCAGTGCGAGATTATTTCCATTCGGTTATATTTTTTTTATCAGCTCCACATTTGATTATATATCTATTTAAGTAAATTACTGTTTGTTTCTAATATATATAATTTCTTGAGTTGCATGGTTTGATCAAACCATATAACATTAAATAAGATTATAATAATTTGGGATATTAAAAATTATTCCTAACTAACGGTGTTAATATTACACATGAATAAGAATTAGATGCAAACACTTCATTATAAAGTTAATTTCTATTTTATTTGAGTAATGGTGTGTTGCAAATGTTTATCTCTACTATAATAATATTGGTTGTACCTATGAGGTATAAAACAAAACTCTTCCAAATAAATTAACCATTTGAAATGTCAAGGTGGCGTCCTATTAGAAGATGTAACTTACATTGAGTTTAGTATTTTTTTGGTATTTATACTACTAAATAACCTTTTAAAACATGTCAATAACCAAAATAATTGAAATTTATAAAAATTATGAAAATAAAAAAATTAATTGTCACTAGATAATATATTCATTTAAAGTATGAGTAAAAAATTGTATTGTTACAAAGCTTAGACGATTAATTGACGCAATTATATCATATGTATGTATAAATATTTTGCTTTAACTTTTAATTAGGTTGCATTATTACTATAAATTTGTATGGGGCCTTTTAGCTTTCTCTAGCCATTGAATCAACACCTTGCACCCTTTAATATTACCATGCAAAATTATCTTTGGGCAACAATAACTTTTTTAGTAATAAAACATTACACTAAGTGATTATAATAATAAACCTAAATAAAATTTTAGAATAAAAAAAATATAATGGGTTTTGTTCTTAAAATAATTTTAAAAAAGCTAGTCTTTGATTTTTATCTTTTATTTCTTTTACAGTTAACACATCGGATTAAAAAAATAAGAATGATGCTAAAGAATAACATAATAATTTATTAATCTAAAAGCCGTTGGTTTTTAATTAAAATTTAGTTTTAGCAATATTCTCCCAAATATAAAGAGAAACTGAAGTTAAGTTGTAATAGCTCATGTTTCAAAAGTTCTTGCATGCATACAGTAAATTTAGAAGAATAATTGTATGGTATTTGATGACACTCACTGCAACATTTGAATTAAACACGAATCTTAGATGCAATTACATTTTTTTTGAATCATGGTAAAGAAAGGTCCTGCAATATCAGCATACAAACCAATCACAACTGCAATATCACAGCATCAGGCCCTTCAATAACAGTCTTAGATGAACCGGTGGAGCTTCATTAAGGGGCAATAAGGACATGGAGGAAGCAAGATTTTTCATATGGCTAATGTAAAGAGTAATAATTCTTGGTGATCTAAGCACTGTGAAAGTGCAAAGAACTTCTGGTATGGGCCATCCCTCAAATGCTCCATTTTACTCATATTTCATTTCTTCTGATAAAAGAAAAATGATAATGAAAGGCAAATCCCTATACGCTGTAGTATTTACCAGTGGCTCAAAATTGTATACGCGAATAGACCTCGGAGAGACATTTCCACGTACGAAAACATATGTATAAAACGTAAGAAAAAAAGGGGTATTTGATTTAGACCATTGTATGTTTAGCTCCGAAAAAAACCCCAAAAGCAGCACAGTTTTGTTTTGTTTTTCCTTTGTTTTGAACTGTCCAGAAACGAAAATAGAACGAGACTATTTCAGATTCTGTTTTTGGCCTTCTTGCTCTTTCTCTGTGCATATCTAGAACATATCTTCCTCTGTACAAGACATCATATTCCACACCTCAATGAAACTGCATTACAGAACAAGCCACAGCCTGAGCCCAATGCCTCAACTTGGTCTTCACATGTTCCGGGTCGTCCCCTACATACATTTTCCATCAACAACCAAAACTTTTAAGAATTCATGGTTGCAAATATAATATATGAATCTAAATCCATACAAATATTATATATTATCCACTTTTGAAACTTGTTCATAAACGCAAAAGGGTTAATTAATATCGATGTAAGACATGTACCCAATACAAAAAAACAAACATTTAGAGTTTGAATGCTTCATAATCAACCAAATCAATATATATCATTCAGGAATTAGTAAACAAAAACAAAAGTTGCCATGCATGCAGCATGCATGGAAAGAGACCACGTGTAGTGTAGTCTTATTATGAAAAACTGACCTGGGCTACAAATCTTCCAAGAATCGGAGTCAGGTGGTGGTGGTTGCGGTGGAGCGTTGATGGGGCTGCCAAAGGAAGAAGAGGGGCGGCTGTGAGGGGTGGAGACCGGTGAGAGCTGGCGGTTGACGGCGAAGTAGAGGTCGAGAGCAGGCAAGGTGTCGCACAGTGTCTGGCCGTTTTCCTCGTTGAAACCGAACCCTAATTCTATGCAGCCTTTAAGCTCGTGAAGGTCATCGTCGGTGACGTCATCGCAGTTGTGAAAACTGTTCCTCCTTGTTCTGGTCCTGGTCCTCCCCTCTTGCTTCTTCTTCCTCTCCCACGCAATGTCTCGCGGCGCCTCACACATCGATAGCTGCTTCGACAAACAACGCTTCGTTTTCTCTCCTGCAAACGCACTATGCCGCTGCAACTTCGTGTCTACCTGCAACTTCACTCGCTGCTTCACTTCTCCCATATTTACTCGACCGATTCAATGTATATATACACCTATTAATTCATGAAAATGTATCTATATATCTACCTCTCTCTCTATATATATAATATAGGCAAAAGGGTTTACTTATTTGTTGAAGAAGAAGAAGAATTGATGAGTGTGTGTCGGTGGATGTGGGGGTGGCGTTGGTCAACGGCGGAGGCAACCTTGAAAGAGGGAGGCCGCCTCGCCGTGAAGGGTTGCTTGGTGTGTGCTGATGAAATAATGAGTAGAGTTAATTAATGGTGAAAGTGGAAAATGGAGGGAGCTAAATAATAATAGGGCTTATTAGAGGGGCTTTTAATTTGGTGAATGGTGTTTGACCACACGTTTGTAACTGTCAGCAATGGTTAATGGTTAATTATAGAATATGCTTTAACTACTTTTGGATAGATACGAGAATAAAAATAAGAATGTGCTTTACTTCAACCCTTCCCAAATTTTTGAGGCTCTTGCTTCCTTCCACTAATAGCATTGCATTTACATATATACATCGTTCTTAATTAGATGATCAGTTAATTTTTAATAGGAAAATGACATTTCAATTACAACTGTATGTGAATCGTAACATGGCACTTGCTGATGACGTGGCCAAGGGCAGAAATAATATTTTCCTTAACTTAAAACATTTGAATGTGAATGCGTTTAGCTTCGCGCGATGTGTTTGGAAGAAGAAGCTAAGTGTGTGAGGTAGTTACTGAAAGAGTGAGCGACGAGGGAAGCTCAAAAGTGTGGGAGAAACGGATTGCAGAGGCCTCCAGTGTAAACGTTAAAGGAAATCATTTGTGGTAGAATAAGTGAGAGATAACGTGGAGTTTTTCATCTAGGTTTAGCCTTCAAGATTAGCTTTTGATTATATATTATGTTTCTTTTGCTTACGCGTATTGTTTGTGATTTTAGGTTTTGTGATTGAGATTGGGTTTAAGGTTTTTACGAATGAGTAAAGGAATTTGATTGGGATTGATAAATTATTAGGTGAAATTGTTAAATAATTGGGTTCTAGTAGTGATGCGTTAGGATTGGGTTGCTAAATTTGTGATAGTTTTGATTTGAGAATTTGTTTCTGAAGTTCACGTTGTAATCGTAATTTTAATTTTCAGGGAAGAAATGTCAAACTGAATCACATGCAGCGGATTTATGGGTGTGACATTCCCGTCATACGAAGTTCTTGGGAGTTCTTAATACCATGTTAAAAACCTTAACAGAAGAACTGCACTCAAAGAACTCCTTTTCGTTGTTTTATGTTGTTGACTGATAGAGTTAAAACTAGTATGAGAGTTTTAAAAGAGTTGTGTAGTATATGGGTTGACAATAGGGGAGGGTTTTTTTTTATTAGGTGTCTGTGTTTATTAGTTTGTAGATGTGTGCTAGCTTTGGGTCTGCCGGTGAGTGGGGTAGACGTGGAATTAAATAATTGAGGTAATGATAGTTATTGTAGGAGTGTATTTAAGTTTGATATTGTTAAGGTGAAAATGGTTATTGAAGAAGTTGTTAAATGTCATATGGTAATGTGGATGATTTTTATAAGTTGTACATTTTACTTGGTTGGTCTGAATTTTTATTTCCCAACAAAATGGAAAATGTTTTTTCAGGTTGTTTTCCAGTTGTTGAAGCTAGAGTTGATGCAGAAGGTGAAGGTCAAGGTGAACATGGTAACATGTATAAATGCTTGAAGTTAGAATCTCGACATCGATTGAAAAGTAAGGCTCTTAGATTACTTTCGACCACATATTTCAGGAAGAGACGTAAGACAAGTAACTCAATCAAATTTTTATTTCCCAATAAAATGGAAAATATTTTTTCAGGATTGTTATCCAGTTGTTGAAAAGGCTGAAAAAGCTAGAGTTGCTGTAGAAGGTAAAGGCCAAAGTAAATAAAGCAATATGTACAAATACTTGAAGTTAGAACCCCGACATCGACTAAAAATTAGAATTGTTAAATCACTTTGGACCACATATCTTAGGAAGGGACATAAGACAAGCAACCCACAAAAGATATGTAGCTGAATTATGAAAATTTGTTTTGATAAAATACATAGTGTAGTGTTCATACGGGTCAATATTGTATATTTGTAAATACAGTGTCAATATTCTATATTTGATAAAGGTAAAATTACATATTTTTATACAAAAATATTGTATTTTTGTTCATAAATATTTATTTTAGAAAGATTAACTTATTTAAAATTTTATAAGTTTGAATGCAAATAATTTGGATATTTTTTTTCAAATGAGACTAATTTTATCGGTCATAATATTTTTAAGTGCGTCTTTACTTGGATTTATAATTTAGGATTGAATTTTTATTTAAGTTTAAATTTAAAGACTTTTTTAAATATTTTTTTATTTGATTTAATAAAGAAGTGTACTAAAAAATTAATTTATTTCGTAAATAAGCTGTAATGATTTAGTCTTGTTGGGTTCTATGTTAACCGATCGGTCAACGAACCATTTGAACTTGCTTTAGAAAAATTTAAGAAAAGAAAATAAATTAAATGTTAATTCTATGTTTAAAATTAAATTCATTATTGAATTTAAATTTAAACTTTAGAGATAATGATTTGATATATTATGCATATAAATTATAATGCATCTATATTTTTTAAAAATAATAATCTTATTTTTTTAATATATTATTATTTTATAAAAACAAATTAGCCCAGTCTAAATTTATTTAGGTTACAAGCTAAACAGAGTAAGAAATACTCAATTCAAGTTAAGTCATCTATATCTTGCAAGATAAAAGTCAATAATTTGAAAATAAATAACACTGATACTAGAAAAAAAGTTATAGAAGAGCAAACAATTACAAACCAAATAAGTCACCAACTTCCGCGGACATTTGTTAGAAATAAAGGTATAAAAGTAGAGCAAAAATACGACAACCAAACTTGTTGCAGGCAGGATAGCTGAAATTATTTCATTACTGTAATGTGAAGCATTCGATAGGATCTCAATTAATCCCGTGTTTAAAGGGTACCGTTTAGTTGTCTGATAAAGCCATCTATAGCCCAATTTGCGAAAAGGTATCAATAAATGCATCCTGGAATGCATCTTTTACAAGCTAAACACAAGAAACAAACATGCTATCCGACTCACTTTCTGCCTGGCTCCAAATTCATCTTCTGAAGATTCAACAACAGATCATCTGAATTCAAGTAAACTTTGTTTGCCGCGTTTGATATGGTATGTGCAATCTCTCTAGCTGCTTCTATCTTCCTCAGTGTGATAAATGCTGGATTGTTGGCAATAGCTTGTCCAATCAGTTGAGCGCTTTTTGCTTCACCCTGTTCATTAAAGATTCGTAACAAAGGTCAGGGAGAACTGAATACTTACGAAGCAAAAGTGGCCGATACGGGAAACTGTCAATAGCAAACTATATATATTAAAAGTTAAGTCTCACTTAAACTTGACAGTCAGATTTATAAACAGATCATTTCTTACCAAGAATACCTAATCCCAATAATGGCAGCATAGTTTACCCAAAAAATAACGCATTTTCCATAATATACAATCGGTCAATTGTTTCCTTGCATTTTTCGCCATGGGTGGTTGGATTACAAGTATTGCTTTGTATTAGAAAGATAAAAAAATTGCAGCAACTTCATCTAAGCACCAAAATAATAACTGTATCTAAGCATTAATAACTTATCACCTGAGCTCTAATTACAGCACTTTTCTTGTCTTGCTCCGCTTTTTCCACGACAAATTTAGCCCTCTCAGCTTCTTGTGCAGCCACCTGCTTAGCTTCAATTGCAGCAGTAAACTCCTTGCCAAAAGTCAAACTAGTAATTGACACATCATCAAGGACAATATGGAAGTTAGCTGCCCTCTCAGTCAGAATCTTCCGGATCTCCCGACTAACAGCCTACAAAAATTAAGGTCTAAATATTAAAGTTTAAACGCACTCTCTTTGTGCTAGAACTAAATATTTAAATTCGAATGAGAAAACATTCTGTGAAAAACAAATAAATTATGAAGGATGTGATTAATGTAAACAAACCATCCTAGGATTTGGTTTCAAAAAAATACACGTTCTGCTATTGAGTAAATGATAAACTGATTTCAGCCTAATATATTTCAATAGACAAATCGTTAACATGTAACCATGGCAAAAAAGACATTCATATTTTTCCACCATGTCAGCAACTAGAAATCGCTTTTAAATATATATTAGAGCTTTCATGCATCATATGGACAAGGTGTGACTCACCTCTCGCTGAGTAATTAGCTGGCTGGCATTGTACTGGGCAACCACAGCTTTCAAAGTTTCGTGTATGATTGAAGGCAAAACCCTTTCATTATAATTCTCTCCAAGGGTCCGATAAACTGTAGGTAATTTGTTAGGCAAAGGGCGAGTAAGAACTCGAAGTCCAATTTTCACCTGTATAACATGATGTGCAATACAAGAAGAAAAGGTCAATATTGTACATTTAAATATCTTAAAACGTAAAGTGTTTGAAATTGGTTTCTGGAAAGCGTTAATTGAAACATCCAACATCCTATCATTCACAGAGGAGCTAAAAAGGACATAGAATAGACCACGACAGTAGGAAAAAGGACATTATGCAGATAATGATGAAAAGTGTATCATCACAGATACCTTCACCCATCGGAAACAAAGGCTAAGCATGAAAAGGAAAATTGAGGAGGAGAGTATGGGATACCGATGAAGCTTTCGAAACCAATAATCAAATGTCTAACATTTTCAAAATTCAGAAATAAATTATTTTAAAACACCAAATGGGAGATTGTGAAATTCTGTTTGCATCATTTCAGATTAGGGGCCTCCTGTCAGGTTCTAAAGTTGTTAAGCTGACATGAAAATGAGATAGATGTTTATCATCAGTCTGTCACTTTACACCGGTGACTCTCATTTGCGATGAACAAGTTGTCTTTCATATTGCCTCAAATCCAACATTCTATGATAGAATTGAACATTGAGATTGATAAAGTAAGAAAGATACTCAAATGAATTTCATTCACAAGAATTCAATCCGAACTAGATCAGATTTATTTTTGTAGTACGGGGACATGATAGTGGTTGCAATAATTTGATACAAAAACTACATGTCTGCAATAAACAAAATCTTAACAAAACGTATTTACCATCTGTAGATCACGACTCCCAGATGTACTCTCAACTAGATGGGGCCGAGCACGGACATCATAGATGACTGGCCTCTCAAACCAGGGAATTACAAAATGAGTCCCTTCGGGATAGACCTGCATATTAACCAGCAGACCAATTTCATAACCCACACCAGACGTAAACTTAAACATTGCCAATTTTCAATTTGATTTCATAAAATACGGCGAAACAGTAACCTCGTCTTTGACACCAACTAGACGGTTGAAAACAATAGCTCGGTGCCCTCCTTCAACATTGTAGAGACTATTAGCAGCCGCATACAAACCAATTCCACCAATAACCCCAAGCTTCAGCAGCGCAGAGGCCGCACCACCACTTGGAACATTCGGAATTTTCATGTTCTTCATATTCATCTTTTTTTTACCTAATTCAACAGAAATGCAAATGCAAAGAACGTCATGAACAGTCGCGGATATCAGAGGAAAGAAAACAGAACCATGCGATCCAAGATCAACGACCTTAAAAACAAGAAAGGAAGGGGAAAATATTAATCAAATTATATGAAAATTCCTAAGAGTTAGGAGAAAATAGAATTGAAAAATCAAGTTGGTCGAAAAAGAACTCGAACTAGACTGTGCAACAAGATTCTCCTGGAGAAATGGAAAACGATATACCTTGGAACTCCAATGTCGCTGAGAGCGAAGGGTTTGTGGTAGTTGCGGGGTTTATGCAGAGCCTGTGTAGGGTTTAAACTTTTCCTACAAGAAAAGAAGACCGAACGAACGCAAGTGAGAGGGAACTAATTGGGTTGGGCTTATTGGGCTTCGGATCGCCATAAGCCCAATAAACAATTCCAATATTTCCAAGAACAATGATTCTTTAGAGTTGAATTAGGTTTTGTTTTAATAATATAGTTTTCATATATTATTTTAGGTGAAGCTTTTATGATGTTAAACGTATGTTTTTATTTTATATATAAAAAGCAAGGTAGAACAGGAATAGTTTTTCTCGCCTCAGGTAAAGTTATATTTGTAATTTTTTTCTCAGTCGTGTTGTTTATGATCATTATATTAATCTAGTATCAGTAATAATATATACTAGTTTATACTAATATATAAAATTAGCAACTTTAATTTAATTTTTTATAACTTTGTTCTTACTGACTTGTAATTTTTTTTTCAGTCTGTGATAAATTATTATCTTACAAAAAAATGTGAATGCACTTATTACCTGTTTTATTTATTATTATGATTATTGGAAACATAAATATTTACATGTCATATCATGTCTATTTATTTTATAAATTAGTCTCCTGACATTCAAAGGTTTCGTCACGTTTCAGATTAAAAATAATTAATTCAAAACCCATCAATTGAAATTGTTATTTTTCATTCAATAATATTGTTTGATACAAATGTTAACTGTACTCACTGAAAGTTTTAAAATACTGATTTTAGTACTTTATTACGGTAGTTCTTTCTCAACATGTAAGCATTGCAACTAGAACTAAATATTATTTAGACCGTTCAAAATCTTTCAACATAGATGAAGGGTATTTTCCAAAAGTACATAAGAAAATCCATAGAAAAGAGAAGAAAGAAAAGGATAAAATGTGAATTTTGGAAAAAGATTGTGTAAATGCTTGACATTTATAAATGTATGTATATCTAATAGGTGATTTGTGAAATACTTATGTATTAAATTAATATTTTAAATATATATACACTAATTATTAACTTTTTCATGATATTTTAATTGTTTTTCATGAAATTTTAATTGTGAAGAGAGAAGTTTCCACAGTTGAAGTTTAATTTACATTAATAAAAAAAGTTTATATATATTATTTTTATATAATTTCATATTTACAACGATATTGAAAGATTAAGGTATAGATGTCAGATAAAAAAAAATTGTCATTCTTTGGACGATATATTTATTTATTAAGTAATTATATCGATTATATAATATTAATCTTGTCAGGTCTTAGGAAATAGACAAAAATAATTATTCTATTAATAAAATTTTGGAAAGTCAAATTAACAATTAATCTTTTGACATCGAATTTTCTTGTATCCGACATTTCATACTCCTCGAATTAATTTTTTAACCTAAACATATTCGACGAACATTAAAAAAAATAAATCATACAAATAAAACATGTTTCAACTGAGTTGAAATACTTAAATTGGTTTAAAGTGACTAATGTGAATTAGAACAATTATATATTTATACTAAAAAGATGTAATTTTAGAATTATCTTGAGTATTTTTTTTATTTCTTTGGATTGATTGAATATAACTTATGATAAGATAGGTATGATCTATGGATATGTTTTTATATATGATTAATTGAAGAATTATATATGATATTGTATAATTACATAAAATAGTGAAGTTTTATTGAGAATATTTAAATTTAAATGAAAAATGAATAAATAGATGAATGAAAATCGATTATGTATATATGAATTGTATGTGATATGTAGCCATACTAGTAATAGGAATAAATAGATGAATATTATTATGTGGTGAGAGTGGAATGAGGTTGATATAACTAAATTGTAGCTTGAAATATGATTGGTCAAGACAATCATATAGATGAAACAGGGAGTAGTATGACAGGTCCAAATTTTGGGATCTATTTAATGCATAAGTATGTATTAGGGAAGTACCCAAAGTACATAAGTACATTGAGTCTGTCTATATTATGTGATGTATTAAATTGAATGATAAATATTGTCAATTGATTATTATGTGTTAAATGATGTATACTCTTGATTAACTGAGATATTTTGAATTAATAGCTTAGTTGCAACATTAAAAGCTTTTTGAAAAAACTCTTATTTTGTTTATATGTGTAAATGTAATTAGTTATGTTTTAATTCTCTTTTAAGAAGAAAATCTTTTGAAGTACAGTGTCACTAAATGATTAGTATATGTATATATATTGTGAATTATGTTTTCACTATTACTGATTTGGATAGATTAGATGTTATAAATTATTTTGACGATTACATTATTATCTTAAAGTGTGCTGCCATGCATTTATTACTATTTGGAATAAATTATGTATTTATTATTATTTGAAAATAATTATAATTTATTTTTATTTAAAATAAATTATGCATTTGCCACTATTTGACAAGAATTATAATTTATTATTATTTAAAATAAAATTATACATTTAATATTATTTTGAAGTTAATTATGCATTTATTATTATAATTTAATTACTCTCGCTTTTCCTATATAATGTTCATACTTTAAAGGAAAATTCTTTTTCTCTAGTTGTTTTATAAAAATTAAAAAATAACATTTTTCAATCATAACCTTATTTATATTTTTATTATGATTTGAAAATTATTTAAACATTAAGACTTTGTTTGGCTGAGGGAGTGGATTTGAGGAGATGGATTTGAAGGGATTTGAGTGGATTGTGTGGGGATGAAAGGGTTGTTTGGATTAAGGGATGAATGGTAAGATTTGAAGGGATTTGAGGACATGGATTATGAAAGTTTGTGAATGATTTGACAGATGTTATAGATTTGTTTTTATTTTTTTAATTGATATATTTCTGAAAATACTAATTAACCCTTGTGAAATAAGATGATAACAAATTAAAATGAATTGGATTAAATTGATTTTAATATAAAAAACATTACTAAAATTATTTAAAACATATCTTCTAAATCATTTAAAATTAAACATAAATCCTAAATAATGCAATAAAATCACAAATTTATTATTCTATTATAATATACAATTTAGTCTAAATTATAATTAACTGACATCTGTAAAAAAAAATTCTTACAATCTAAACTACTTTTTTTTATTGAAATTTACTGTTATTTTTGTAAGTATAAATAATTTTTACATTTTACTTAAATTGAAACTTTTAAAGTTATTAATCTAAATAAAAATAGTTTGTAATGTTTTTTAAATTTACTTTTTTATTAATTCTCTTACTTAAAAAGTTAATTATTTTTTTACTATATTTTTAAGAGATTAAATACATTTTTTGAATTCTTATTTTATTTCTATAAAAATATTAATAAGTTATAAAAAAAAGTATATAAACAGTCTACTTAAATTTACTAAAACAAATGAAATGTGTACTTAAATTTAAAATAAATAATATTAATAGATAACATTTAATTAAAAGTAATTATTCAAAATTAAATACTCTTATTAACATATATATGATACCATTAAATGTTTATATATATTTACAAGAGTATTTTGTAATTTCCACCTCATTTATGAGGGCTATTTTGTAATTTCAAGTATCATCCCTTCAAATCTCTTCCTATGAGGGAAGATGTCATCCTGCAAATCCCTCCTCATCCATCCTCTCAAATTAGGTCAACTAAACAGCCTTCATCCCCTCAAATTCATGCTCTTGAACAGTAAATGTTCTCAAATTAGTTCAACCAAACAACCACTAAATAATTTTTCGATGAATACAAATTGTTTATATTAAATTGAGTGAGAAATATTTACGACTGTGAGGCAAGAAAACTAAAAGATTTGAAGGCAAAAAAATTTCTTTTTCAAGTTATTGGTCGTTCCATCTTGGAAACTATTCTTTGCAAAGATACTTCCAAGGATATTTGGGATTCAATGAAGAAAAAGTATCAAGGCTCCTAGAGTGAAGCGAGCACAACTTCAAGCCTTGAGGAGGGATTTCGAGACTCTATAAATGAAGGATGGAGAATCTGTCACTAGCTATTGTGTTAGAACCATGGAGATAAGCAACAAGATGCGGTTCCATGGAAAGAAGATGGAGGATGTCACCATTGTGGAGAAGATTTTGCGCTCTTTATCACCAAAGTTTGACTATGTTGTTTGCTCCATTGAGGAGTCAAAATATATAGATGCATTCTCTCTTGATGAATTGCAAAGCTGCTTGTTGGTCCATGAGCAGAAGATGAACCGGAGTTTAGCTCTAGGAGCAAGCTTTGAAGGCCTCTACTAATACTCATTTCTCTAACTATAGAGGAAAGGGAAGAGGTAGAGGTAGAGGAAGGGGAGATCATGGAAATAAAGATAGAAGTAGTAGAGATAACAACAAGAGTTTCAAAGCCAATGATGATCAAGGTAAAGGCAGAAGACGAAATTTTGACAAATCAAAGGTAGAGTGCTTTAGATGCCATAAATTTGGTCATTATCGTTCTTAATGCTATACTAGGCTACCTAATAACAAGGAAGAGAAGTCCAATTTTGTTGAAAATAAAGAAGAAGAGACTTTGTTGATGGCGGTTCAAGCTGAAAAAGAACCTGAGCAAGATGTTTGGTACGTCGATACTGGTTGTAATAACCATATGAGTGGAAGTAAGTCTTCTTTTTCTCATTTAAATGAAGGTTTTCGTTCTACAATCAGTTTTGGTGATAGCTCTACTGTGAATGTAATGGGAAAGGGTGACATTAGGATTAGATCCAAGAATGGCTTAGTGAAAATAATCTCTAATGTTTTGTATGTTCTTGCTTTGAAGAGCAATTTGCTTAGTGTTGGTCAATTGCTAGAAAATAGTTATATTATCACCATGAAGAATGGTGTCTGTGAGATTTTTGACCCTGCAAGTGGAGCTGCTGCTATTGTACAAATGAGTTATAAAAGGTTGTTCCTTTTAAAGATTGAGATTGATCAATCATGCTTAAAGGTGGAAGTATATGACCCTTAATGGTTATGGCATTTTCGGTATGGCCACTTGAGTTTTGGTGGATTGAAGATCCTTCAAAAGAAGAATATGGTGACTGGTCTTCCTCAAATTATTGCTCCCTCTCAAGTTTGTGAAGAATGTGTTGTTGGCAAACAACACTGCTCTCAGTTTCCCAAGGGCAAGTCATGGAGTGCCAAGGAAGTTTTAGAGTTGGTCCACTCTGACATTTGTGGACCAATAAGTCCAATTTCGAATGGAGGTAAAAGGTATTTTATTACCTTTGTTAATGATTATTTCTGGAAGACTTGGGTTTATTTTTTGTAGAAAAAATCAGAAGCTTTTAAAGTGTGGAAAATGAGAAGAAAAGAAAGATCATTAAGACTCTTTGAACTGATCAAGGTGGTGAATACCAGTCTAAGGAGTTTGAAAATTTTTGTAAAGCTCAAGATATTCGAAGAGAGCTCACAACAACCTATACATCGTAACAAAATGGTGTATCGGAGAGAAAGAATAGAACCATTCTCAACATGGTTCGAAGCTTATTGGCTAGAGGCAGAGTACCAAAGATGTTTTAGCCGGAGGCAATAAATTGGAGCATTCACATCTTAAATAGAAGTTCCACACTTGCTCTTCAAGATGTAACACCAGAGGAGGCTTGGAGTGAAAGAAGACCAGTTATAGACCACTTTCAGAATTTTTAGGTGCATTGCCTATGCACATGTCTCGGAAGAAAGAAGGAAGAAGCTTGATGATAGAGGCGAGAAGTGCATCTTTCTTGGTGTTAGTGAAGCATCCAAGGCATACAAGTTGTTCAATCCACTGACAAAGAAGATTGTGACCAGTAGAGATGTTGTTTTCGATTAAGAAAATATTTGGGATTGGAACAAGCAGCAGCCTAGTCAAGTCCTCTATGATAACAAAGTTGAAGAAACAACTTCAACATCTAAAATTCCTGCAAATACTACTCCAGTAGTTACTAAAATTTTACCAACAACAAGAGAAAACACCAATGCAGTGACTCGTGTTCGAAAAAGGCCTGCATGGATGCAAGATTATGTGGTAACCGAAATTGATAAGGATGTAATTACTCACTTTACATTGTTTGCAAATTGTGACCCAACAAACTTTGAGAGTGCTATCAAAGAAGCAAAGTGAAAGAAGGCAATGGATGCTGAAATTGAAGCCATTGAAAGGAACGACACTTGGAAGCTGACTGATCTTCCAGAAGGGCATAAGACTATTGGTGTAAAGTGGATCTTCAAAACAAAGCTCAAAGAAAACGGGGAGGTAGATAAGCACAAGGCGAGATTGGTGGCTAAGGGTTACAAGCAAGAGTATGGAGTTGACTGTACATAAGTGTTTGCTCCTGTTGCAAGGCATTACACAATTAGATTGGTGGTTGCATTGGCTGCGCAAAATTCTTGGTTTATTTTCCAGCTAGATGTTAAATCGGCATTCTTGCATGGAAACTTGGAGGAAGAGGTATACGTTGAACAACCCCCTGATTATATTAAGATCGACAATGAGCATAAAGTTTATAAATTGAAAAAGGCTCTTTATGGACTAAACACAAGCTCTAAGAGTTTGGTATAGTAGTATTGAGGCTTATTTTTTGAAAACAGGTTTTCAAAAGTGTCCTTTTGAGCACACACTCTTTGTTAAAATTAGAGATGGTGGGAAAATGCTCATTGTTTGTTTATATGTTGACGATCTTATATTTACTAGAAATGATAGCGTCATGTTTGATGATTTTAAGAAGTCTATGATGGATGAGTTTGAAATGTCTGATCTTGGCAAGATGCATTACTTTCTTGACCTTGAAATAGTGCAATCTGATGATGGAATTTTTGTTTCCCAAAAGAAGTATGTACAGAAGCTGTTGGATAAGTTTAAGATGCAGAAATGCAATCCTACAAACACTCCATCTGAGTTTGGGTTGAAACTGTACAAAAATGAGGAAGGGGAGAAGGTAGACAATACACTTTACAAGCAAATTATTGGCAGTTTGATGTATCTAACTGCTACAAGACCAGATATTATGTATTCAGTGAGTCTCATAAGCAGGTACATGGAGAGTCTAACTGAAATACATCTGATGGCTGCTAAGAGAATCCTTCGTTATTTGTGAGGAACCAAAGATTTCGGGCTATTCTACAAGAAGGGTGAAAAGTCTAATTTAATTGGCTTTACCGATAGGGACTATGCAGGAGATCAAGATGATAGAAGAAACCCCTCAGGTTATGTTTTTATGCTAGGTTAACTGGCTTTATCGATAGTGATTATGCAGGAGATCAAGATGACAGAAGGAACACCCCAGGTTATGTTTCTATGCTAGGTAAAGGGGTCATTTCATGGTCTTCTAAGAAGCAGTCCATTGTCACTTTATCAAGCACAGAAGCTGAATTTGTTATTGCTACAGCTTGTGCTTGTCAAGCTATTTGGCTGAAGAGAATTCTAGAAGAGTTGGAGTTTAAGCAAGCAGGAGCCACTACAATTTATTGTGACAACAATTCTACCATCAAGTTGTCAAAAAACCCAGTATTGCATGGAAGGAGCAAACACATTGATGTGAAGTGGTATTTTCTAAGAGATCTCTGCAGTGATGGAGTAATTCAGCTAAGTGATGGAGTAATTTAACTAAAGTACTGTCCTAGTGAAGATAATATGGGAGATATTTTTACTAAACCTCTTAAGTTGCTTCCCTTCCAAAATTTGAGAAAGTTGATGGGTGTTTCTACTCATAACTGAATGTAAACTGAAGCTTGGAAGCTGTCAGTTTAAGGGAAGAATTGTTGAAAATATATATTCACGTTGTTATCTTTTTTACTTTAGTTATATGGTTTGTTATTTGGTCCTAAACTTTAGGAAGCCAAGTAGATGAATTGATATATAAGTGATTTAGTTTTACGTGGGTTTGTTAGTAGGTCTTTTATACTCACGTTTTATTTTGTATGTAAGCCTATATAGAGACTCGGTTACAAGCACGTAAATGTACAAAATTACCCATTGTCTTCATCTAATGTCTATTAACTTTCTACTTTATTTTTCTTTTCATATCAGTAGTTTTCTGCCTTACTTTTCATATCAGATGTAATTTTCTATCTTATTTTTTATATCATTATCACGATTATTTTTATTGTTATATAGATAATAAAAAATAAAAAATAATCTTTTAACAAGATGAAAAGGCAAAATTCATATCCAAAATGAAAATATTTCATTATATATTATTAGTATAAATAAGAGGAATAAGGAAATTATAATAATAACAAACGGATAAGAAATAAATATGTGATTTTTTTAATTAACATGCTTAATAAATATGTTATAATTTAATTTAATTAATACGAAGAGAAAAAAATGAAAGAGGTATGATAAATATAAAGGAGTAAAATTGTATTAAAAATTAAAGAATTAAATTTCTCGGTTTTGAGTAGGAAAAAAAGAGGGAATATTATTTTTTAATTAAAAAGGTACGGAGTGATGCCCTAGCTTGAGATGGGGGCGCAGTGGAACACTCACGTGACCCATTCGAGAAAACACTGAGACTGTAGTTTTACTGTAAAACCCTTCGTTTTCTACTTCCTTCTCGCTTCTTCTCTACTCCATTGTTATGGCTTCCGACGCTTCCGACGCACTCGCAGGTCGCATCGTGCTCTCTTCATTCTCTATTTGCATATCTCTTTCTCTGTGTGAATCGATTGCTAATTAATTACTCACGCTCTGTCTCTTTCGTATGTGAAATTGCAGTGAGGCAAAAAGTTCAGTTGTTTCTGAACGCCGCTCGAACTGGATCAATTGATCTCTTAAAGAGTATGTATGTATTGCGCTTTGTGTTATGCTATGTTGTGTGCCTCTATTGCATTGCATGTTATTATCAGTGTGCTTTTGGTTATGCAGAATTGGCGTTGCAGCTGGACGAGGGGAAGGATTTGGCGAAATCCGTGGAAGCTATAAAGGACGCCAACAAGCGAGGGGCACTGCATTTTGCTGCGCGTGAAGGCCAAACCGCGGTTTGCGAGTACCTCTTAACCGATTTGAAACTCCCGGTCGATTCTCAAGATGATGATGGTGCTTCTCCTACCCCTATCTCTCTATATAAACGGTTTATACTTGTAAAACTTAGTTGATTAATGATATTCGCCTGATTGTTATTGCTATTGCTTTTTAGGAGAGACAGCTCTCATTCATGCTGCTCGTCAGGGACATACCGCCACTGCTAAATATCTGATTGACCATGGTGCTGATCCCACTATAGCTAGCAATTTAGGAGCTACGGCCGTACACCATTCTGCAGGGATAGGTCTGCACTTCTCTCCTCTCCTACTGCTACATATTTTGCTTTTTATGAAACTAATTAATATATCGCTAAAATGAATGTGTTTTATGATCATCTATTTTCACTCAAAGTTGATTTTACTCCTCTGTACATTCAAATCTATGATTTTGATACCCGTGTATAATTGGTGGCTGTGGTCCCTTATCCCTGTATCCTGAGTTTTATAAAGAGGGACGGAATTAGGGATTAAGGCCTATTTTATCCGAACAGTGAGGGATTTAAAACATATTTTACCGTTAATTATTAAATAAATAAATTTTCCCAGTGTGTTGTTGTCTTGGATGTGCAGTTATAGAAAAGTATTAGTGAGTTCTGTCAACATATTTTTCATTTTCTCTTCATCTTTCTCGTTTTTGTTGTAGGAGACACTGAGCTGCTCAAGTACTTGCTGTCCAAGGGAGTTAATCCTGATCTAGAAAGTGATTCAGGAACGCCTTTGGTTTGGGCTGCTGGTCATGCCCAACCAGATGCTGTCAGCGTACTGTTGGAACATGGTGCAAATGTATGTCCTCTTTTACTTTGTTGCCTTTTCTTAATTTTATTCGTTGGAAGCTTTATCTTAAGGAATTTTATGTACTCAAAAGTTTCTTGTTTTTGAATGAATTTTGTATGAGTGTATTTCCAGGTGTTAGTATATATTATTCTGTTTTTGGTTTCAATATATATATATATATATATATATTGTTTTTTATATTCTCCTGTCACTAATTATATGGTTTAATTAGTGAAACCAGCATAAGCTTTGTTAATCTTCCTTGTATGGTGTGGTAAAAGAAATGGTCTTTTATAAGTACGCGCTTTCATAGAAGATTTCAATTTTAGTTTTTTAATTATTTTTTATTTAATAGTTCCATTCTATATTCCCTTTCATCTTGATGATCTTGCTTTGCAGCCTAATGCTGAAACTGATGATGGTATTACTCCACTTCTTTCGGCTGTGGCAGCTGGTTCTCTGGCATGTTTAGAGATATTAATTCAGGTTCCACATCTTTCTCAATTTATCAACTTATACTTTCCTGCACTGCAAATTAATCCTACAATAATGTATGTGTTTTATATCTATGAAACATGGAATAATAAATTATATAGTGCATGGATGATATTATAATACTCCAACATGGAAATGCTAGAAAATTTATCAGTACTAAATTTGACGGAGACATGATGTAGATCGATAAATAAACATACACAGCCAACATTCTTTGCAACAATCACGGGCACAATCAATTATTTGATTTTATTTTGTTAAGTGATTCATTGTAGTTGTAATAATGTCATACATAACAAACAACTTTATGAACGACAACGAGAACTGGTTGACCATTTATTATCAAGTTATGCATTCATCAAGATTATCTATTTCAAAGTACATGTCTAGTATAACAAAAATGTTCCTTTACAGAATGCTAATGAAGGGGGTCTGTTAAGTTATTAGCTGACTAAATCTAGATAATGAAAAAGAAAAAGAAGAATCACACAAGTAAAATAATATTTTTAAAGTGGGTAAGCTGGATGTATCTTATTGAAGAACACACTTTCCCCGGAAAGATATCTATACAAGTAGCCTTGCCCATCCCTTGATGAGTACTCTAGAAGTTTTGTTATGCTAGCCAAATGACTAATGACTAATGGATTGGTGTAACTTTTCTTATCCAACATACTAGGATAGGAAAGTTTCTGATATTTATGCAGACTTATATACATGTATTGAAATCTTGTTTAAGGAATCAAATTCATATTGTTTTATTGAAAAGAATTATATCACATGGTAAGATTTGTAGCGTAGATTTTTCCATTACACTGGTTTTAGAGTACTGTTTTTACTGGTTTTATGTGAAGGTGGACTAGTTTTGTAGATATGTATGATTGTAAGGTGCTGCTTTCTTCCTGTATATGTTTTTGTCTCATGTTATATCGTTACATTTGAATATTTATATGCAGGCAGGTGCTAAAGTAAATATAAGTGCAGGTGGAGCAACACCTTTGCACATTGCAGCTGATAATGGAAGTCTAGAACTAATAAATTGCTTGTTGAAAGCTGGAGCTGATCCTAATATTTCTGACGAGGTGAAATATTTGAAGTCCTAAAATTTTCTTATACCTTTAGTGTAGGAATCAATGAACGCCAAAATAGTTCTTAGAGTTGAATTATCTGAAACCCAATAGTGTATGATTATTGGCTCTTTGCTCGACACAAGTAATGGTTGTGATTGTAGTAAAAATGTACTTCAATTAATATTTGGAATAAAATTTGGCATCTGTTTGCATCACAGGATGGGGTCAAGCCAATACAGGTTGCTGCTGCAAGGGGCTTAGTAGGTGCCGTTGAGATATTGTTCCCTTTGACGTCCAAAGTGGATGCTTTTCCAACTTGGACTATCAATGGGATACTTGAGTATATGCAATCTGAAACTAACAAGCAACAGGTACTAAATTCATAAATTTTTCTTTTATCCCGAACTGGGCTAAGCAAGACCATATCTCTGCTACAAGAGCATTTGATAACTATTTTCTATTTGAAATGTGTCAGCATATGAAATCTTGCTTGTAAAATTACACCCTTCCCTATAAAACACAAGTATTTGCCTTGTAAATTTGTAGGTTGTCCGGATGGAAATATGTTATTGAATTATTTTGTCATGAAAAACAGGGCAGTATCTAGAATTTTGCTTTATCTTTTTAATTTAAAATGTCTGATTAACAGAACACATGGTCCACGTAAGCTGACCAACAAATATTCCATCTTTCATAAAAAATAGGCTTTATATTCTTCTGTCACCACTAAAATTCTCAATCCTTTTACTGATTTTGCCTACAATTTTTACCAGTATATGATTTTATCATATTCTACTCATTTTCATGGTTAAAAGTTAGACAGTTGATATTTTTTAATGCTAGTTTGCATTCTGTCTGAGAAAGTGAATTTCTTGTTTTTGTTACTAAGTATGAAGAGCAATAATATGCAGGATGAATTGGTAAAGGCCAAAGAAACTAATCAGGCTAAGGATGCTGTTTTTTCGGAGCAAAATATACCTGAGGTGTGTTTTTCTAGTATTGAACTTTTATTAGTTGTGGTAGTCAAACTCAGGGTTATATTTGGATCAGGATGCAGTTACAAGACTGTAAATAGTAGGGTTGTAAGATTGCATATATGCCTATGAAATAGGATACATAATATAAAAAAGCCTTTAAATCACAAAATAAATACTTAGTTAAACTGTTCATAATCACAAGATAGAAAGCAAGTCAACCTAGATATAAGAGGTCATAACATCACAGATGACAAAACAAAACCTAAGCTAGTAGGCAATAGCGTAACACAAATATCAAATAATAAGACAAAATCCTAAACGGTGACTAGGCCTCCAGTAGAGATCTTTCAGAAAGGAGTAAAACATCAATGAAATATTTATTTGTTGCATCTTTTCCATCTCCTTCACCAAGCACATTAGTTAGAACATCCTCCTCCTCCAATGGTGGCACCACAAGAATATAATATTCTTGCTATGCAACTTTGTTTGTGTATGTCCAGACATTCATTTCCACTCCCTCCTTCATTTTCTCATCATTCACTTATCATTGGACGAAATATCATCATGTCTAACTCCTTGAGTGATATTCTTCTAGCTAGCTTCTTTTTGGTTGATTTTGAATTAACCATTGTGAAAAAGTGTGTAGGCAGTAGGAAATAATTATAGAATTACTTCTCTTGATTTCAGAAAGAAACAATACATTGGTCTTAAAATGAAAAACGAAATCCTAATAAAAGGAAATGGATCTCCTGAAATAAAGGAAATAAATCTCCTGAAGTAATGACTCTAATCAAGAGCAAATCTACCAAACAAACTCCTAATCCCAATCCCTTAATTTTAGGGATTTCTTACAATCAAATCTATATTTATTATTCAATCAATCTATATTTATTGTATAGTAAATGTGCATTATTACAACCGTATTTGAACACCCCCTCTCAAGTTGAGGAATAAATGTCCTCCATTCTGAGCTTGGTTATGAGATTATGGAAGTTTGAGGTATTAAGTCTTTTTGTCAGCACATCGACCAATTGCTGCTTGGACGAAATGTATGACATGCATACTAGACCTTCTAATTTCTTTAATGAAGTGTCTATCTATTTCTGTATGTTTTGTTTTGTCATGTTGATTGGGATTATGCACAATGGCTATTGCTGACTTATTATAACAGTAGGGCTTCATGGGTCCCTCCAAATTAATCTTCAAATTATCTAATTTTTAGCCATAATAACTCACATAGCCCTTGTGCCGTGGACTTGAGTTCTGATTCAGTAGATGATCTTGGGACCACATTCTGTTTTTTGCTTCTCCATGTCACTAAGTTCCCACCTAGGAAGGTACAATATCCAGTTGTTGATCTTCTAGCTACAAGAGAACCTGTGTAATCTGCATCTGTGTAGGCATCAAGAGTTAGTCTTCCATTTCTTTTGAATAGTATTCCCTTTCTAGGGCTTCCCTTCAAGTAATGTAGAATTCTATAAGCAACTTGAAAATGAGATTCCTTCGATTTATGCATAAACTAACTGATGACACTCACTGAATGAGCAATATCTGGTTGTGTGTGAGCCCAATATACTAGTTTTCCAACAGGTCTCTGATACATCTTTTTGTCCACTGTTGATTCCTCTTCAGCCTTACATAACTTTTGATTAGGATTCATTGGAATTGATACTGGTCTGCACCCAGTTTTCGTAGTTTCTACTAGCAAATCAGTTATATATATTTTCCGATATATGAAAATTCCATGGTTAGAGTAAGCTACTTCAATCCCTAAAAGGTACTTTAATCTCCCTAGCTCTCTTAGTTCAAATTCCTGGACTAGTATTTGTTTCAATTCTTCTTTCTCTTTCATCATTTCCACATAAACTAGAAGTATCGTTACCCCCTCTTCCCTAAATGTTTAGTGAACAAAGTGTCTTCTCCTTGACTTTCTTTGTAGCCAAATCCCTTCACAGCTTTTGTGAATCTTCCAAACCAAGCTTTAGGAGATTGTTTCGAACCATAAAAGGCCTTTCACAGTCTGCACACTATTTTTTTGTTTCCTTCAAACCCAGGTGGAATATTCATGTACATTTCTTCTTCTAGGTCTCCAAGGAGAAACGCAGTTTTAATATCATATTGTAGAAGTTTCCTATCAAAGTGGACAGTCAAGGACAAAGGAATCCTTAGAGCATTCATTTTAGCAACTGGTGCAAAGTCTGGTAGTCTATTCCATAACCTTGAGTGTATCCCTTGACGACCAACCTTGCTTTGTACCTTTCAGTAGACCCACATATATTTTACTGTGAGTAGCCATTTGCAATCAACACTATTCTTTTCCAATGCATCCACCTCCACTTTCATGACATCTCTCCATTCTTTCTTTGTCAAAGCTTCAGTAACAGAGTTAGGGACAAAGGTAGAATTCAAACTAACAATGAACCTTTTATGGTTAGTTGATAATCTATCCAGAGAAACTTTCTAGTACCTTTTCTATGGCTATTGGCTCATCAAGGTCATTTGGAGAGTTGAGAGTGTTCTCATTTTCTGATTCAACTTTGTTTGTATTTTCATGTTCAGAACTTGGATTGGATTCATGAACTTGCCACATGTCTGGAATGCTAACAAATACAAAAGAAAATATGTAACCAATGAATAGTGATCGTGCCTATCCTTGGTGAAATAGGCTCCAATAGGGACCGTAATATACAGGATGGCACAATTATATCTTGATTTAAAAAATCCATCCAAACATTAATGTCTGGGATTCTCATTCTCAATCGAACCTTCACTTACGTGTACAACGTCTTTTAACCTCATTTCCCACCTAAACGTCATTTTGGCAACTACCTGTATTTTTTCTTCTTCAGGCACTCCTTTCTTTGCCTATTTTTGCTATAAATGATCATTCTGTCTCATTTTTTGAGAATTTTTAATTAATTATTTTAGTATAAACTGTATAAAAAAATTCATTATAGTTGCTATTCCATTATCTATTTTCTTTAACCCAAACAAACGCAAAAAGGAATACATGATTTTGAGTTTACTTGTTGATCCCACGCGAATCCTGCTCATGCTCTGACATGTGTGCAGGTCGCACAAACAGACATTTTTGTCTTGGCCTTTCTTTCTCACAATTTTTGCTTTATTTCAAAGATCATGGCATTCATTATCTTTGTTTGCCACTGCATATTTGTATTTGTTATCTTTGTTTTTCAAAATATTTTACATTTATGTTTTTTTTCAACCTGTTTTACATATTTAGTTTTAGTTTATGCATTACAGTATGATTTATTCTACAATTAAAGTCTCTTTAAACTTTTAAAATAAAGTTAATAGCATTAATAATTTTAATATGTGCATTAACACGTGCGGAGGCACGGGTGCTGTACTAGTTCTTACTAAAAAAAGGTTTTAGTGGGCCCCTTCTGTGGATTCAATTTATCATTCTTCTGGCTGATTATACAGCATCAATTTGTGTACACTTGAACTCTCTTAGAATATATTTGAGCTTTTATATAATACATTGTTAAAATGGTAATCCATAATTAATTGTTCATCTCTATGATATAAAGGAAATTTTGATATAAATTTTATCTTTGTATTTGATATAATTGTTTATGAGGGATGTTAGACACACACTCTTATTTATTAAAATTTTTTGAAAGCCATCAAATCACAAGAAAGATTTCAGTAAAAAAGATGTGGGATCTAGAAAATTGTGATTTTCAATAAATTTCAACAAATAAAAGGGAGTATATTTGAACGAGTGTGTCAAATAATATTTTCCTAGCATTTTTCATTTTTTATTTTTTTTGTCAACTTATCTAGGTGACTCCTGAAGCCAAAAAGAGAGCAGCAGAAGCTAAGTCAAGAGGGGATGCGGCCTTTCATAGGAAAGACTATCATATGGCTATCGATTCTTATACGCAAGTAAGGTCTTCTGATCCCTCAATTGCCTCGTATGTTACTTATATTTATTGCACAAGTTATGACAACCCCTTCTCTTAGTTATAATTTGTGTGTCTCAATAATGCTTCTATGAACTTATACAGTGTCTAACGACACGAGCATGCTTATCTTATCTAGCGCTGGTTGCCAAAGAAAAATAAATGCTTATACTTCATTCTCTATGATGATCAAATTTTTTGTTCCGTTACTTTTTCTAAATGTGTTTACAGGCAATTGATCTGGATCCCACTGATGGAACTTTGCTATCCAATAGAAGTCTCTGCTGGATTAGGTTGGGCCAAGCTGAGCAGGCTTTAGCTGATGCAAAGGCCTGTAGAGCTTTAAGACCAGATTGGCCAAAAGCTTGTTTTAGGGAAGGTGCAGCTCTGCGTGTGTTGCAGGCATGATATTCAGAAAATTTTGCCCTTGTTAACAGCGGTATTTGTGATTGACATTTCTAAAACTATAATTGGCTATCCTTGTTGCAGAAATTTGATGAAGCTGCAAATGCTTTTTATGAGGGAGTAATGCTTGATCCTGAAAATAAGGAGCTTGTAAATGCGTTCAGGTTTGTATACTATTTTATTTATTAACACTTATTGGCATATTGACATTACACTATGCAAAAAGAATTATTATGATCAACATAGTTTTTATGTCATGGTTTGAGGCAAACATAATTAACTGAAACGTTCATTATACACATTTCAACGTAATTATGCACATGCATAGGAGAGTACTAGTGTGTTATGTCTTTTCACATTCATAGAAAAAAGGTAGAATCACCTGATAAAGGCCATGTTAGTGCCTTAAGCAGGAGGAAAGTGTACCTTACAAAACCATAACAGAAACTACTGCACCCTCGTCGAACAGTTGTGATTTCTACTCGAGTTTTAAGTGATTTATAGATGTAACTCACATTGTCGACCTAACATAGATAGTGGCCTTCGATCTTTAACAGGGAAGCTGTCGAGGCTGGGAAGAAATTTCATGGAACAGCCGAAAAGAATTCATAGTTTGGCCTTTGCTAATATACCAAATGGTGTACGTGTTTTATTTTGACGTGGCACGGTCGCACTGGAAGAGTCATCAGTTAGAAAGGTTATGCATATTTAAAATTTAGTGCAATATGAAAATGGCAATTCGGGCATATTGCATGTCAAATTTCTATCGCCAATTGCTAGTTTTGGTGATTTTGTATTATCTCAAACTACCGTAGGCTTAGTTTGTTCTAAAGTTCAGAAAAAAAATGATTTTGATAGAATTAATTTGGAAATTTCGAACGTAGTTAAGATGTGTGTTTAAAGATTTACGTCGAAACATTTTTTACGTTAGGGAGTGATGGATGATTTGTTTAAATACCTGAACAATCAGACGCAATTACAAGGATAAATGCTAGTCCTTGAAAGTGTAGCTGATTTTAATTTAAATTATACTATTTTCGGTCCTTTTTATATGGGCACCAGTGTCCTCATAATTAGTGTCTATTAACAAGATACGAGATACCTATAGAAACAATAACTATTATGTCAGTATCTTTACCAAATTAGAAAAAAATCTTGTTAAGCATTGTCTAAAAGATTATTGTTTAGTAATCGTAAAATCATTTATTGAAAATCATGGTGGATTGCATTAATGTTTTCAAATGAAAACATTTTTTGAAAACAACCTTCACAGCTTGGAAATGTTAAAAAACAGAAAACAGCTGACAAGGACCTTCATTGTCTTTTTTTTAAAGTGACTTCTGAATTATATGTTCTAAATTTTTTTCTAAAATACACTTTTTAGAATTTATGAAATGCACTCCATTTTACAAAATAGGATAACATTTTCAAAATAAAATTTCTGGAATAAAATTTTTAAAACGTATAGAAGACATTTTGAAATAAGATTTCTAAATTAAATTTATTGAGATGTATATAATACTTCTTAGAATAAAATTTTTAAAAATGTATTACATAACAAGCTTTAAAAACAGATTTGTATTTTTTGCAATGTTTTTCTCTTCTATGATGGCGGTAGTTGTGGTTGGGGTGTAATGATGAAGAAGCAAATGGAAATTTGATCATTTCCTTTAATTGTGGGGTTGCAGGTTAAAAAGTGGGGTGCTGGAAGTAGTTTCCCTAATCCTAAAGACATGTTTTTTCGAAGCCTAAACAAGGTCACTAAACAAGGTCACTATTCCCTGTATGAACATATCCAAAATGGCCCTTGGCAAAATATACCACGTCTTGCCAGTAGGACCCTAATCAAGATCTTCAGTCTCAAATTCACTTTTGCGCCAGGGCATTCTAATTCATTAGGAGGTAATACCTCTTTAAAATTGTTTAGGCAATTTATCCTATCACTTCACTTTATACCTATAACGGCATACATCCTAATCACTGAACAATTCGAGCCTTTGTAAGTGTCATCACCTCTTTCACCGCAAGAGGAACTACTCGACCTTTGTCCACCTTGGATCAATAACCTCGTTCTAAAGAATTTTTAAACACTTGCAATATCAAACTCTTAGTGTGTTTAGTGGAGAGAATGGAAAAGAAATAATTTTAGAGAATGATGAGACCTATTGGATTGTTTATAATCTATTTTAAGTAATCTCTGTATTTATTTTCTCGTCTCTTCTTTATTTCTTTTCAATCAAACATCTTTAATTTCTGCTTTAGTTCTCGTTTATTTTCAATTTATCAACTTATTTTCATCCAAACTTTCTTATTAAACAAAACATTAGGTAGTGTTTGAGTGAGATGAAAGAGAAACGAACGAAAATGAATCTCATCCATTTAATTTTTTTATTTCTTGGAATTATCATGTTTCCAAAATAATTTTGTTTGAGGTGTAATATATATATTTCAAAGAAAAAATGAACTTTGATTTAAAAGAGTGATTTGGGTCCCAACCCAACCCAACTCATAATTGTCATTTACTAGAGCAACCTTAGGACTACCTAATTCCCTTGTATATACGGTACTAAAGCATATTTAGAGTAGCAGCATCAGACACGCAACAAAGAGAAACAAAACGGACAAGACAATACATTACATTATATAAAATGAACGAAGCATGGTAATACCAAATTACTCCTTTCAAATCCAGAACAGGTTTTTTATTTATTTGATTATTGTTATGAGAAGTAAAGCACACATAAGGTAATTACAGATAGTGCTTAGTCACCACAGTTGACAAAATCATAGTTAACGATAAGATGGCCTTGAGCATAGCCATTCCCATCCGTGTCTATCTTTTGGAATGGACTAATATCCAAGTCCAAGCCCCCGTTGGCGCACTGGTCCACAATTCTCACCGTTATCTGAGCATTTGTTCTCGTGTTCGTCACCTGCAATGCAACACCATCAATCAAATTACTTACAGATTTACATATATATGCCACAAAGCTTCAAAAGAGATGAAGAAATATACGTACCCTCAAGCACTTGCCACAAGCTTCTTGGCCTCGAGGGCCAGAGGGTCCACAGAAAGCTGTCCAAGGATATTTGCTGCGCCATGCGAAGGATTTGTCAGCATCCCAAGTGGAGCAAAAGGCACTCACTGCGCGTAAGTCCCAGTTGTTCTGCTCAGGCTGGTACAAATGATACGTGGCTCTCACGTTGCTCGCACTCTGAGCTGAGCCCAAAGCCACAACACAAAACACACACACCACAAACACAGATACTTTTCCCATTCTCCTTCTTCTTTGCATTGAATCGCTTCTCTTCTTCCACATTTATAGTGCCTCTCCAGGATCACAAAATTATGAAAATGCCCTTTCTTTGTTTGAAAAGTATGATGGAGATAATGCATGGGTTGCCTCACACGCTGGACACATAGCTTGTAGTGACGAACATTCTGCTTCTTCGGAGAAAGTTCAAAGTTTTGGACTAACAAATTGATGTTGTTGTTTGTCGAAAATTCTGGAAGCCACTGTGAAGAAAATAATGCATGAAAGGTCTCTTTGATTGGACAAACCATTATGGCAAAATATGTTAGGATTACTAATATTTATCATTATTTTATTTGTTAAGAATGAAAGTATGAGTGAGAGTTTCGCATTAATTAAAACTGAGAAATTTACAGATTCATTTTTGAAAGTCATCTCAGTTCTTTACTTGAGTTTAATTCAAATATTATTATTGTGAGATGTTTATGTTAAAAGAACCAACAAGTAATATAGAATCGATCGTTTGCATTCGAGATTAACATGATAAAGTATATCATTAATGATTGATAATATAAAAAAAATATTTTGTGCCTATCTTATTTAATTTAATACATATATTTGTAAAGTTGTGCAGCCACAAAAATGAATTGCTGACCAGTATGGTGTATAATTAACGTGCTTTAAAAGTTTGGGAAAAGATTATTCTCAATTTGACTAAAATTTGATTTCATCTTTTATTGAAAAAAAATGTTCTTTTTTCTCGAGTTAGTCATTAAGAAGGAAACGTAATGTTAATTTGTTTGGCTCCGAAAATTTCGCAACAAAACGCGGCCCAAACAAAATTCCACTTCTTCCATCATTTGATGGATCATGTTTATGAGGTGTGTCTGTAGAATTATTTATTATTGTCTTCATATTTTCTCTCTCGTTTTCTTTGCTCTTTGTGATCGGCAATTTTCTTCTCTTCGTTGAGGTAGCACCTTCTTCACTTAGGAAGGTTCCCATTTTCTCATGTCTCTGTCTCTCATTTCTGGCCTAGGTCAGTTCTCACTTCATCTCTCTGGTTCATAAAAAATTGTTCATTGTTTTATATAATGATTTGAAAGTAATTTTTTATAATGTTATTTGATGATATAATATCTAGTGGGTTTTTGTGAATTTAGCTAAATATGATAAAAGGGTAATAGGTTATGTACTTAGTAGGAGTGGTATAGAGTCTCAATCAAAATTAATATCTTGTGTTCTGTATTTTGATACTACTAATCTTGGAAGAATTAATTTTAAGTTATTTAATATAATAAAACTATTTAGTTTGGGGTATCTAGTTTAGCGTTATTTTTTCATATATATTGTTGCTTTATATACGAGAAACAAATTGTATTCTATGTTAATTTTGTGGTGTGAAAGACAATCAAAGTAAATTCCGCCAATTACAATGGTATAGCTAGAGATATTATTCAAATTTACAGTGTTTTTACCTTTTTGTTGAAATGTAATAATATTGAGTCTATTTAATCTAAGACAAGCTCTAATTTTAAAATTTTAGAAAGCTTGTATTTTAAGTGTTATTCTACCAAAAATTTTAGTAAATTTATGTGATATAATGTATTGAATGAATTTATTTATTTATTTTTTCTGGATTTAATATAAAAGTTATTTAATGTTTTCCTCCTATGATTACTCTTTTTTATATATAAAAACAAGAGGATTAAATACTATTAAGGGGTTACATTGAATTGTACCATTTGATCATTTGAAAGATTAATAAATTTAATAACTGTTAGGTTATTCATAAGATGTATATATTAGTGTGGTTGATTTTATATCATTGTTTTGATTTCGTATTGCCAGAAAACTAATGCAAAAATTCTGTTAAAATTTTGTGAAATATAAAAAAATAGTAATTAAGAACTATATACTAATCAAATGTATAAAAAAAAAACTTAAATAGGCTAGGATCACACTTAGAATGCGTAATTTGATCCCCAGTCACTACTAGAAAATCATTTATTACATGCATATTTGTATTAAAAAAATAGAATATTATTTAGTTTATAATATTAATACAAATCCAAATCTACAAAAATGATATTTCTATTTTTATTTTTGTTACAATCTAGCCTCCCTATGTTTTTTTTTTCAAATTATTTCTTAAAATAGTTTAACGAATTGTTTTTAAGTAAACTTTTTTCAGAAAATAAACCCTAAATCACATAACTGTTAGTTTTTACTACATAACCATATGTAATAAAATTCCACATAAATAAAACAAATAATAAATCGGGTAATAATTATTTTTTTTATCAGGTAAACAACAGAAATAAGTTTCCACGCTAGTGTTTTACTGTGTAGCTTTAAGAATAGTTGAGTGTCTTAAAAAAAATAAGATTATCTTATAAGTGAATAATAATATGAAACTAATATTTTTCTGATTAATTATCTTTCACACCCTTTCCATTTGACACTTGTTGTTATTTTTTTACTAAAATATTATATAAAGAGTTGCATTTTCCTCAAATCTAGAAAGATGTATTATTAAGAAAAGCATGGATCAACACTTCCTTATTCTCTGTTTCAAGACTAATTTCCTTCTCAAATATATATATATATATATATATATGAAGTTCTGAACTAGTCTCTGCGTCACTCACTGTGGCCGCCGCAATATTATGAGATTTATTAGCAAGCAGAGTCTGTGATTGTAAAAGAAAGTTGCATGAACTCTGCAGTGTGATATGATAGTGGAAGAAGATTCAGTAAGGAGCATGGAGGGCCAGGTTTAGCTCATTCCCACAATCCACAAACTCATAGTTAACAATCAGATGCCCACGTTGGTACCCTTGTCCGTTGGTGTCCAAACGGTTGAACACTCCCACGTCCAAATCCAACCCTCCATTGCTGCATTGATCAACAATCCTCACCGTTGCCTGCGCTCCGGTCCCGGTGTTCGTCACCTGCATCATCACAACACAATAAACCTTAAACCATCCAAAAAAGAGACAAAAACCTTAACCAACACTATCTTTAACTCAACAAAACTTTAAGACTTTTTGTTTTTAATCGATGTGGGACTAAACTAGCACGTAGATAGGTAACAAAATTCATAAAAATATGAGTAAATAAAATTTGTCATTACCCGGAGGCACTTTCCGCAGGAGTCTCTGCCGGTGGGTCCAACGGGGCCGCAGAAAGCTGTCCACCCATATTTGCTGCGCCAAGCGTAAGACTTGCCGGCGTCCCAAGTAGAGCAATAGGCACTGACGGCGTTCAAGTCCCACCCGTGTAGCTCTGGCTGGTAGTAATGATATGTGGCCCTGACATTCGACGCGCTTTGACCGCCACCGCCGCCCCAGCAGTTGCTCTGGCAGTTCTGAGAGGGCGAACAGTATTCTGCGGTGTCGCCGCACCACCCGTATTGGCTGCAGCATAGGTTGCCGGAACATCTACTCCCACCGGCTTGTCGACCGCATTGTTGGGCGGTGGCCGTGACAGTGACACACAACAATAAGACGATGACTAGAACAGGTTTTTCCATATCTCTCTCAATTTTTACATTGATTTGGCTTGCGCCCTGTTATTTATATAAATAATTGATAGAGAGATGCCATCTTTGTTCACTGTATGCGTTGCCCTTTACGACGCCACAGATGCGAATTCCACGTGACCCGGCGGCTATACTCTACACGTGCCTCTCTTTCAGGAATCAGAGAGATAAGGAGGCGGCTAAAGGATTTATCTTATTCTTATATTTTATATATGAAATTTGCTTTTTATTTTTAATATAGGAAAAATATTAATATATTTAACATTTTAATATAGGAAACCGGGAGAATAGTTTTAAATAGTTTATTTAATTAAAATCGTATTTTATTTTTACGATTTTAAATAGTTTTAATTTAAATTATGTAATAATGATACGATTTATTTAATATATATGCACAATTTATTTAAATTCAAAAAAAAATGATATCATTTTAAAAATTTTATAAAAAAATTATACTAATTTAAAAAATTTGTCTTTTCATTCTTTATAAAAGACTCTCATCAATACAGATTTTTAGATATCAATTAAACTAACACTTCGAAATTCACCGATCTTTTATCAAAAGTATTATTAAATAATTTTACTTTTTCTTACTGTTAGATATATTTATATTTGTTTCATTTTAAATATTAATTAAATATTTTTTTATGAAAAATGAAAAACGTATTGAAGCGGAAGAATTCAATATCAAAATATATTTCTGTTAATATCAAATATCAATATCAATTAGGAAATTTACATTAGAAAATATATATATATATATCAAAATAATGCATCAAATAAAAATCATTATATAAACAGTAAAAAAGTATATATAATTAAAATCTCCTTATATATTAAATATTTATTTCTTTTTTAAATGTTGAGAAGTAAAATATCATAATGATTTAAGTGAATTTGGTATATATATATATATATATATATATATATATATATATATATATATATATATATAT
>Ga0099824_1000435_pt1 | contig 48567 bp, 32 predicted proteins | sample SiratrowhiteBW_FD_76837 | JGI IMG/M metagenome (GOLD analysis project Ga0099824, IMG submission 76837) | Root nodule microbial communities of legume samples collected from California, USA - Siratro white BW | ecosystem: Host-associated > Plants > Roots > Nodule | place: USA: California... | reverse complement strand
ATTTTTCTTCACTCTTTTCTGGTTTTTTATTTTTATTTTTCTTTACTCTTTTATGTTTTTTTATTTCTTTTCTATTTCTCTTTTCTTTTCTATTCTTCTTTTCTCTTTTTTTGTTTTTTTGTTTTTTTTTTCTTTTCTATTTTTCTTTACACTTTTCTATTCCTTTTCCCTTTTTCTGTTTTTTTAATGTAGTAATCAACCATATTTTGTTTTCTTTTTCCTTTTAGTTCAACAACACCCAATGGCAACAACTCAACAAGTTGGTTCAAGATCATCTAATAGAAATCACCCTGGTTGATCATCTAATAAAAATCACCCTGGTTGGAAATATTGTCATCCTTTGGATGAATCAAACCTAAACACTTAAGTTTGTAATTATTGTGGAAAAATTGTGAAAGGAGGAATTACAAGGGCCCAAGAACATCTAATGGCAAAAAAGGGAATCATATTTGTTTATTGTGTGTGTGTGTGTTTGTCTTTTTTAGTCCGTGATGTTTCCATGTTATAGCATCCAATACATTTTCATTAAGGATTTCTGAGTTACCGCATCGGATATAGTTTCATTAAGGATTTTACCAATATTGATATCATGAACTGCTCTGACCTTGCACTTGACAAACCATTGTTTAATTCTCTGACCCGCCTCAGTAATCACTCTACTAGTCCAACACACTCTTGAGTTCTTCCATTTAACTGATCTCTACTTCCATGCCATCCAGTAAAGAAGCATTGTAGAATAGTTACCAATTTCCCTTTTAAATTGAGAAGCATGAAAAGCCGGTTGGATTCTAGAGGACTTAAGCATCTTGAGCTTGAATAAAACAACTCTCATTTTTTCCAGAATTGGGTCTAAGGAGCTACCTTTATTAACTCTTTTTTTTGCCACTATTTGCTGCTTATGAGGTCTAAGTTTGTGGAAGACCCACTTCTTGATTGAAAATGCTTGGTCCTCTCATCTTCATCCAGCTCTACTGCAACGATTTCTCCTTCATTCACAATATACTCTCCATGTGATAGGTTTCTTTGGAGTATAGGGTCTGATCCAAAACTCTGGCTCATTATCATAATTGGGCTTGAGGTTCCCATCAGGTCCACAACAAAAATTCAATACATGGTCCAATGATTGTTAATCCTTTGATAAAATAAATAGTTCAGGTCACTGGAGTAAATTGAATGATGAATAGGATTTACTGAAGTTTCGTGCATTTTGGAATTACAATTCATTTGGAGCCTGTTGATAAATTTTGGGCTGCAATTCCCATTTTGTTTGGCATTGCTACGTACAAATAATTTATTTTAGCTGTAGACCTTTGGCTCCAGTATAAATTTGTAATTAGTACAGTAAATGAGTATGATCTTGACAATGGATATTTTGATGCTATTATGCCTGTGCACTTAGTTTTGAGAATGGCACTTAGCTTCTGTTTATGGCTGGGATTATGTATCCTTCTATCTAATCTAATATCTTCTAATATATAAAAGGGATACCAACTTCGATAATTGCTTTTGGTGCACACATTTTTTGTACAATTTTACCCTTATTGTTTTGGTAACTTTTTTTTTTCTTTTTTTTTTTTTGTGGTTACTGTTATTTTATTGTGATAATTGTTTCTTTCATTGAATAACAAAATGTGGACATAGGCACGACAACACTTGTGTTTCCTCCAGTGGTTGATAATTTTGGTATCAATTCTAATTTTGAGTTGTAACTGGTTTAAAATCATAAATATTATGTTTGGGTTCCATTAGCTTAGAACTCTAAATATAGTTTCAACTTTATTAAGATATTGGAATAGCAGTGAATATGAATGAGATAACATGAGTAGGAATGATTCATTTCGAAGGTTGGGGAGTGAATAAGATAAAACTAGAAAAATTATACAGGATGATATGAATAATTAGATAATTATGATAGCGTTGAAATTATATTACAATACTTAAAATAATAGGAATTTATGCATTCCCTCTATTTTTAACTTACCATTTGGTTTGGTTGGAAAAGAAAGTGAAAGGAAAGAAAAAGAGTGGAAAGTGAGAAGTTTTGTCTCTTGTTTGAGAAGAGAAAAAAAGTGATAGGAAAGAAAAGCTAAGTTTTTTCCTCCCTCCTGTTTGATTGTGTGGAAAAAATAGAAGGAAAGAAATGACTATATAAAATTACATAAATGTCCCAAATAATAACTGAAATGTTATAATTAATCTTTTAAAAAAGTATATTTATGAATATTTATTATTATTATTATTATTATTATTATTATTATTATTATTATTATTATTATTATTATTATTATTATTATTATTTTGTACACTTTGAGATGGGAATGTGAATCTATTTGGCAAGATGTAAACTTTGAAGCTTGTGAGTGACCTGGGTAATTTGGTCTTTGACTGCATTCTTTCACTTTCCATCAATTGTGGGATGAGGTGCTTTTGACATGGGACCCAAATAAACCTTTCTTTCCTCTCCCTTTTATAATGCAATTAAACTGTGGAAGGATACCAAATTTTACACCAAATTTTACACTTGTTTCCATCCTTGATCATTCCATCTACTATCCTCTAAAACAAATATAGCCTCAATCAAATAGGAATGAAATTTTAATATTTATAAAACTTATGAGAATGATTAAAATTTAAAGTAGAGAGAGATTGGCGGGAGTTTTTTTATTGACAAAGAGATCAAGAGATTATTTATAACATAGGAAATGCATACATTGTCAAATCCTGTTGAATGTTGTTGAATGTTGTTGATAGATACCTGGTTTTTACAAAATGGCTTTGAAGAATTAGGAGATGAGTGAGACATGCCTTGGCGTTTTGGGTTGAACACAATTTTACTTCCCTGATTAATGGCAATTTTTCGAGTGTTGGCTAAGAATTGTAATTGATATAAGAACGATGATTATGAGTCCAAGTCTCTTTAAACTTAAAATTAGAAGTTCTTGGTCCAATTTCAAAGTTCAATTCCATGCTCAATACTAGATCTCAAACAATGTCTTTTGGACTAACAGCTCTCAAAAGAGTGTATTATATCTAAAGAGTGTATTATATCTAATTAAACTGCAACATGGTTTATAATTTTAATTTTGTTATCACCTTCTACTATTCTTGGGTTGCATTGTTCAGTGGCTTAATGAAAAGGTTTGATCTTAGTGGTAGAAATATGCCAAACTAGGATTTAGTAGGCCTAGGCATGTCTTTCATCAAGTCTGACCTATCGAAAGCCATTTTTAATGGTTTGACCTATGTAACGGAAAAGCCTAACCTAACTTACGATTTTGTATATTACAGGTCCTCTAAAAGGCTGATGAACTTATTGTATTATTGGCATAGATATACCTATTTTGCTTTTGAAATCTATTCCCTCTAGTCACCTTTTATCTCAATTGTATCCTTCTTTTAACCCTCTCCTTATAGAAGGCAAAGCATAAGAAGAAAACTAACATACGTCAATGCCAGAAGGCTCCTCACTATGTGAAGGTATTGGTGAGGTATGTTATAATTATAGAAACAAGGTGCAAATCCTTTGTAAGTAGGAACATCTAGATTGGATATGTATTATCAAGAACGTTTTATGTGTAATAACAAGTTTTATGTGTCCATACGAAATGGGCTTAAAGGCGGTTCCGTTAGTGATAATAATATGTTAAGATTATTATAACTGATGCAGTGAATCAAATATTTCGAAAAATTAATACTCAAATACTTGAATGAATATCTGGTAAAGAAAGTAGGTAAAATATAGGAATATTGTTTCTAAACTAGAGTACCAGAATCATTTGTTTTCTAAAAATAAATTGAACAGGCTTATCAAGAGAGAAAAGGTGGACCGAAAAGTTTTATTTGGGCTAGCCTAGGAAGTGATCAAAAACCTCTAGGGCTAGAATAGATTTCATTTTCTCAATATCAATAAAACACATGTGCTGTCGTAGAAACACTCTTTTAGCTCAATGTCTCTATTTCCTATAGTTTAACGTGGTATCTAGAGTGTCTTGAAAATTGTGTTGGCCCGATGGGCCATTATCTTTGGTGGGTAGTTTTTTTTGTCGTGAAAGTATTCACAGTTCATTAATTTAATGGTGGTTGAACTAGGGTAGAAATCGAAATAATAAAACATAATATATCAAGTAAGAAAACTCTTGGTAAAATTTATATTAGCATATATCACATCTTATAAGATTAAAAAGTCGTAATAAATCTTAATTGTTCTTACCTCAACGAACTTTAGGTTGGAACATTAATTAATAGCAATCTATGTGTAGATATCATATATCAACATTTATGTTAAAATATCTAAAAATAAAATGTTTATAAATTAATAAAAAAATTCAAAAGTTTCTTATCCTGTTTCTTCTGGTTTCTGCTGGTTCTTGATCAGTTTGATTGGTTTTCTGCTCCATCTGTTTTCTGTGTTGTCTTGATTATTATTAAACTGGCTATTCTGGTCCATATTTAGTAACTGGAGTTACTATTAGTTTATATTTTATTTAGTGAAATCAGTGGAATGTTTGTTGCTTGCTTCAAATATTAATTTCCGCAAGGCAATTCAGGACTCGTTCCCGTTGCATTGTTATGATTAAATTCAGTGTGAGAGCTTTTTCTGTAGGTTTTACAAAAGGCTTTGGAAGTTTGGGACCTACAAGTTATCCCTCTCGACTCTCCAGTTGCTGAGCCTGCCCAGATTGACCCTGAGCTGGAAAATGCTTTCATTTGTCATCTACAAGACCATTGGTTTTGTATTCGTAAAGTGAATGGAGAGTGGTATAACTTTGACAGTCTCTATGCAGCCCCACAACACCTTTCCAAGTTTTACCTTTCTGCCTATCTTGACTCTTTGAAAGGCTTTGGGTGGAGCATATTCCTGGTTAGAGGAAATTTTCCAAAAGAATTTCCCATCTCCTCATCTGAAGCTTCTAATGGTTTTGGGCAGTGGCTTTTACCTGAAGATGCTGAGAGGATAACTAAATCTTGCAACTCAGTACAGGCTCCTCATCAGAGAGTTAATGAGAGCCAACAACACCATGATCAGTTTCTTTCTCATGGGGAAGCTGAAATGTTATTAGACATGGAAGATGAGGATCTTAAGGCAGCAATCGCAGCCAGTCTGATGGATTCGTCCCCAATTGTGACAACAGCTGAAGCCAGTACTCCCCAAAATGATTATCAAAGTAGTAAACAAGTGGCTACTACTGAGCCTACCCCTCTAAATGATCAAAACTCCGAACAAGCAGTAACTACTGAAGCTACCCCTCTAAATGGTCAACAATCCAAACTAGTGGAACCCATTGAAGCTATTTTACCTCTCAACTCTCAAAGCAACAAACTCGGAGCAGCCGTTGAAGCTGGTTCTCAGAATGATCAAAACAGCAAAGAAGTGGTATCTACTATAGGCGATAACGCTCAAGATGAAAACCAGAATAAAGAGAAAGCTGTCTAAGAGTGTGCTTAATTTGCCCCTAATTTGTTTTTGCAATTGAGGACAATAATCTATTACATACGAGTTTTAGGTGGTCGAAACACATACATCAGTGGCTTAAAGTCATGGTGCTGTGCTGTGCAGTATACACATTCTCATTTCAATTGCATGATGTATAAACTGTAAGGAAACCCTTCAGCATTTCCGTCAATTATATGATAGTTACCAAGTTTTGATAATGTTTTGGAAAGCCCTTCATTATTTCCATGTGATTGTTATTTCCATGTGATTGTGATTATGATTGGTATGTGTTTTGACCATTATACATGCTCGTACTACTATAATAAAGTTGATACGTGTTTAATTTTAGTACATGTATGTTTTTTAGTGTTTAATTTTAATACTTATTTTAGCTAACAATAGAAAATGTCTGGTTATCCCAGGATGAAAGGATATCTAAATGTTACTAATTTCCTAAAGTTGAGTGTCTTCCAACTATAGTAATGTATGGTTTATAGTAATCCCTACGAGAACATTTATCTTGTTTGTGTATGCGCATTGTCCCTTTTGATACTGTTTTTCTGAGGTTTAACAGTTTAGGGCAGAATTTGAATTTTTTTTATCTACAAACATCTCATGATATAACAAATAAGAATATACGGAGCTTAAAAAGGAAACTTAAGATCTTGTAAAAGATCTAAATCCAAAAGTGTTCAAAAACATTATCTCACTGCATTTTTTGTTTAAGGTGATTTTGAGGGAGTAGGAGGAGACCAGAATTTGTGAGAGTTTTTTTTTTCTTTTGAGAAAGAGTAAAGCGAGAAAAAAGAAAAACGTTGTGAGACCCATGTAAAAAGAAATAATGAGATTTATGATGTATGTTTTTTTGGAGACTCATTTAAAAAGCTGAAATGACATATTTATCCTTTTTCTTATTATGTAAGGATGTTTTAAGGATACACTTTTATTTCTGTACGATCATAATAACTTGAAAGTCTGTGTATTATACAACTAAATTAGTTAATGAAACTTGCCTACTCCTTTCTTCCATTACTTTCATAAACGCTTAAGTGTCGTTTTTTACAGTTAGAAATAACATTAATTATTGTTTTTACCTAAAAAAAGTTAAAATAAAAAATCTTATCTCATAAAAGGATAAAAGGATGAAGGAACTAACTAAATACTTGCCTCCTTTATATTTTTTTTTAACTATCACATTTATCAAAAGTTTTTTTCTTAACTTTCATTTTCAAAGTTTAAAACAACATTAATTAATTTTTGTTATTTATATTTTTATCCTTAAACTACTAACTAACTTCTACAAACAAATAAAAAAAAAAGAAAGTAAGAAATATTATAAATATTTTATTAAAGTAAAAAAAAAACAAGTTTATTGTATTTACTGACTTAACTTTAAACGATATTTAGAAAAAGTTATTTACTTACAGAAAGAATGAAGAAACTAACTAAAGAGTAAACTAACTTTTTTTTAAGAAAACTATATATCTAAATAAGATTCTAAAACTTGATAAACACCCTCCTAAGAAAAGAGATGCATTTTTCAAATGGAAGAAAATAATCACAAGAAAATAAATAAAAAAATATTTTTTTTCATATTTTGATGTTTTTGCGATAAGAAATTTTTTATTAGTTTTCAAGTAAAAAACTAATAAATTATATCATAAAAAAATCGAGGTTAAGTTTGAATTTGATTTGTTATTTTGAATTTTTTCCCTTTATTTATTTTGTAAACAAATAAATGAAATTCATTAATACGAATAAGATAAAATCTCTAGCTATATTTCTTTTAGTGACTAAAATTTTATTCCATGCCCAGCACTAATTAAAATAATTAGATACAAATAAATATACAAAATAAATCAAAATATTATATCTTATTTTGGATTAATAGAAGTAACATCAACAATATTAATTGCTTCTTGCAGCCCTACGTTAACGGTTCCCCGTAACTTTGAAAATACCCGTTTTACCCATGGTTTGTTATTTGAAAGTTGGTTATGCTTCGTTGGGAGTTTTGTTATTTTGTTGGTTTTAATATTCTCTCTTTGGCATATTCATCTAATTTAGTTTTGTAATTATAAATAAATTCACTATTGTAAATAAGATTCATCAAATTGGGTCTATTCTAATCTTAGTAACTATTATTATTATTATTAAATTTTATATTTCTAATTGTAATAAATAATTTAATTTTTTTATAATAGACGATTTAATGATTACATGAATTAGACATTTAACAACTTATCTCCTAATACTTAACTGAAGTAAGCATTTCTGCAACATCAAGTTTAACAAAGGTGAAGGTGTAGAAAAAGTTCTATGTGAATGTCTTATGCTAGACAGTCTAACAAAAGCGTCTAAGGTACACTGAAGCACAGATCCGAAAAAAGTATCTACTGTTGCGAGTAGGCTAATCAATCAAAAGTTCAAATTGTTTCTCTAATCAAAACGAAAACCAAAATTTGAATAAAAAAGTTAAAGAATAAAATTTACAATATTTAAAAAACAGATTTAAAAATAAATAATCTGAAAAAATAACAAGAAACAAAATCTAAAAAGACAATGAAAATAAAATATGAAAAAGTTGAAATCTAAAAGACAATATCTAAACCATACTCATCATCATCCTATATCCAATTTTAAAAGATTAAATATTATCTAAAATTATACCTATTTCCAGTCAATATGAAAATTAAATATTATCTAAAATAATATGTACGAAAACTTATAAATAAGACATTCTTTATTAAGTGTCTTATTTATTGATAGAAATAAAAGTGATTGTGTTACAATTATTTCTTAAAAGTGATTGTGTTATTATTATTTCTTCGATATTAAGTGTCTTATTTATTGATAGAAATAAAAGTGATTGTGTTACAATTATTTCTTCAAAAGTTGTTTATGGCCTTGGGATTCTCTATCTTTATATGAGATGAATGTTATTTATTAGAAAAAAACCTAGAAGTAAAATGGCATCATGTATGTGTCTATTTTTAATAAAAAAAACTAGTATTATTTAATATTATCTCACATGAGATAACTCAATTCACTCCTATAATTTATAGGAGAGTTGGTTATATACCTCGTGTAAAATAATATTACAAAATTATCTAATCATATAAAATTATATATATATATATAATAATTTTATAATAATTATTTTAATAGTTATATCAAGGATATTTTTGAATTGATTAGTCATATAAAAAAATCAAATCTATTGTTTATTGATTTTATAATTATTAAAAAATCATAGATGATTTCTAATTAACTAATAGTGGAAAAGTTCTTGCATGTGGATAATCAAACTCCTTTTCTATTTGTGCTCAACCTCAGAATCGTTTTAGTATACTTCCTTTTATATTAAGAATAAAAACGTGTTCATGGTACAAAAATCGTATAACAAACAGAAAAGAAGTAAAATACGTGGATTCTAACAGAACAAAATCATTACAAAATGGCATTTGATTCTAGTACATTTTCTTCCTTCTCCTTCGTTCATACAGTTCCTCATACTAGAAGATCATAATGGTTCTTGCCGCTGTACAATAGCCTCACAGCTTTTCTACTAGAACCCTTTCTAAATTCACTTCCATACTCAGCAATGGGAATGAAACCAGATCCAAAACCACCGCCTCTGTGCTGCGCGTAATTTAATAAGAGATAACAGAAAATTTTAGTAGAGAAATCATAATAACACATTGATCGAAGGATAGATTCGTATCCTTCGAGCAAAGGAGGTGCACGCGGGAATAGGAAGAAACACAACGTGGCTTAATTTCGGGCAAATTCTGAGTTCACTGAAATAGTAAATACAAGAAAACAATGGAATGGTTAGCATCTACCATTCAAAAATTAAAGTGGGAATAGAGGGATCAAAATGGAACCCTTTAGCCTCTTTTGGACATATGGACATAGTATTGAAGAGATATGTTTGAGCTTAATAGGTTATGAATGCCTAATAAAATCATATATTATGGTCCTGTACTCTGATTTTCAAAACTTTCTTCACTTTGCTCCAGTGCTATCCTAGAATGTTATGAATGCAGGGATCTAAGTCCGACAGTATCACTCTTTCTTTTGCCAACATTTTAGCATTTAATTACCAATTTACTCTAGTCGTGCACCATGAAGTCATAGACAATTTGGGTTCCTAAAGGCTTAAGTTTCCTTATTTCTCACTTTTCCCATCTGTTTCCCGTTCTAGTTCACTCATCATATGTGCAAATCAGGGTAGCTAAAAGGCGTGCATCTGCCCTCAAATTTCTCTCATAACTCTAGCTTTGGCTTCACAAATCCTACAGAGATACATAAACTTTTAACTTTGCTGCTGCCTCAAATATTTAACTGTCATATCTGTTTTAACCCAGCCATTATTTTGAACATTAACTTCAGAAATTTAAGACCTTATAATCACCAAACCTAGAAATCATTCTAATCAGAGCAAATCCTGCCCTTTGGAAACCACGATCGAGTCTTAAATTTAATTTCATAGATTAAACAATGGTTATATCCATCCAACATATATATCCTTCTAGTAGCATCTTATCCAGCCATTATGCTACCATCTTCAACAAATTGAGATCAAGCTCCTATTAGATCAGCTACAAATATCTAATCCCATGTTCAAGATATCTATTCCTCAATATAAGGAGGTGTGCTGGAGATTCTATATTAACTAGTGATATGACAAAATCATAATATTTAAGTATGGTGTAAACCTCCCTTTATATGTCAGTTTTGTAAGGTTAAATTAGATATAACCTCACTTCCTAATATGGTATCATAGCCAATCCAAGTGAGGTTTGTCTAGCCTATTGTATCACCCGTTGTCAGGCCGTTGTTGGACCATCCACAAATATCTAATCTCACACTTGAGATGTCTAATCCTCGATCTAAAGAAGTGTGTTGGAAATCTTATATCGACTAGAGATAAGATAAAGATGAGTTAGGTTTAAACTGACTTTCTAATAATTTGCATAACGGGAGCTTTATAGCACCAAAACACTATTTTCTAGAGACAGTCTTTTACAATCTGATGTTATCAGCACTGCCTCAACACCTTCATAAGTTACAAACTTGCAATTGGCCAATAAGTTAGTGTACGACCACATAAGAACCATTTAATAAAAAAGACGCACCGGACAGCTTATCATAACAAATGCACTAATATTCTAGATAACCTCTTTGCACTTTAGTTCCAACATACAAGATCAATTACAAATTAAACCCGAAAAACAAATTTTAGCAAAAAAAGAGCTATGACTCGTGCACATAATATCCGATAAAAAATTAATCTGTCCTGTAGCATGTATAGTATGACTATATCGGCGCTAATTGCAAGCTCTTCCTTCCCAAGTAAAATAGATAAATGCCAACCAAGAGGAATTGTTTAACTTATACCTCATGCTCTGGTATGTACACAATGATTGGCTGCTTACATAACTTTGAAAGTACCTGCCAGAATATTGTCATCGGTCAGTACCTCATGTTTCATTTAAAGGGTCTGTGCACCCAGCTGTATACACACAACCTAAGTCAATGACGAAGTATGACGAATTCCTCCAAAGAAGGGATGAAGAAAGGTTTCAACGGGAGTTCTACTTAGAAACTCGTGATATAACTTTTCTCAATGGTTACATATCAAACATGATATTAAACATTTACTTATTATGAATATTAATTCAAAACATGATATTAATCATTTATTTATTATGGATATTAATTATATAAAATAAACATGTATATGCGATGCATAAGCTAAAATACTCATTTACTTTAAAATTTGAATCTTTTAATTTCTAGACAGTCAAATTTTCCCACTCATTGATGAGATAAAAGTTTTATGGGTTACAATCTCTGATTAACCTGCAAGCTCCAGCTACAACACACAGGGTAAAATTTTTATTAAACCTTGTGTGGAAAACGTAACTCATCGATGCAGAGTCTATTGACTTCCACAACAATTTGGAGTCATTCAACTGTAATCTTTAGAATACATTTTGCTGTGAAAAGTAATGCAAGATCTTATATCATAGACCAGAACTCAACAAAGTCTACCATCTTGACATAAAAATTAATGGGGCAAAGAGAAAGACGTGAATGACATCGAAATTACAATAAAAAGTTAGAAGATCCACTATGAAATATTTAAATTAAACTGATATAAACTCCAAAGATCAACTGCGAAATGTATTATCCTTAAAAGATAAAAGATATAAGAAAGTAAAGCTTGCAATATTTAGGAGGTAAGCATAAAGGAAGCACTTACCAATAGCTCTGATTCTCCTCCCCAGAAATCAGGCCGTACAATCCGTCGGCAGTAACTGCAAAAAAACACACATTTAATTATGACATTTAACACAAACTAACAATATACTTCAAGATCTTCATTTTCTGTTAATGCTTCCAAAACGTACCGATTTAGAGGTTCATCAACTGTGATGGCAATGAGGGCTTCTTCATATAAATTACGTTCACCCTCATTTTCACATATAGCTTCTTTTACAGCCATTCTTAATTCATCTGTGCTATCACGGGCAAGGCAAGAATAGACAAGAAAAGAAAAACAAAGAGAAAGAAGAAAAAAGGTTATAACTTATAAGATACGAAAAATAAACATGGTAAGAAGATAAGTAGCCCAGTTTCATAACAGAAGCAGCCAAAACTATCATAGTCTAGCTGTTTCAAATGCAATTCTGTAATAGAAAGCAAAACAAACAGAAACAAGGGTATCACCATGCCATATTTCCAGTAGTATATCAGCATACCTGCATTTTCTCTCTCCTCACGCTGATTGAGAACAGTTCCCTTATTGTAAGCCATTCCTTTGACCTTATGTCATTGAACCAAATGTTAACATTTACCAACTAAATATGAAAAACTTGCCCGGTGGAAGCTCAAACTTATGAAGAGATTTGGCAGTTTATATTTAACAAATTTATATGCCCAAACGAATGTTACATTACAACTCATGCAACTACAGCTTGTAAAAGAAATCATAAAAATAAGGTATGTTCCGTAAACACACTGTCCAGGCTTATTGATCATTCACCATCCCACTTTTCTAGACCTATTATTGAAGAGTAGTGTCATACAAAGAACCTTCTAGATTTCAAGGTTAATTAGAATATCTGCACTACATGACAAAGACTACACTAATGACACAAACAGAAATTATTAAAGCACTAGAGTAAAAAATCAGTGATAGAAAACTCAAGCACACAAGGATTTGATTCCAGTTTTAAGTTGTAACTCTCAAAAAAAGGAGTTCTTCACCAGCAACCTCAAACTTAATATGACCAGTCCAGTGAATACTACCTAAATTCTATATTACTTTGATTTGCACTCCCTTCTCATAATTCTTTTAATCTTTTCATTCTAATAGCCAGCAGAGACATCATATTGAATGCCACTAACAAAAACGGACAAAAAATAATACCAGTGCACGAAACAGACATCGCCCATCCCCTGTAACCTTCTGAATTGAAAAATGCTCAAGTTTCTTCATTGCGGGAGAGTGTCCACTACTGTGAAGACATAGTGATGAGGAAACTCGTCAAAATCCTAAGCATTGAGAAAAGAGTTCAAATATAATCCACTTTTCTAAAGCATTCAACCCTATCAATCAAATCTGTTATTCTGAAAGCTCCTTATTAAGGATGAATTCATGAATTAAGATACAAATTTGTAGTGACTATGGACTAAATTTGGGGACAAATAGATAGACCCACTTTGTTCCACGCAGCTATAACAATAAATAAAATTATATGTCAAAATGCATTTTCTACCCCAATGCATCGCATGAAACTTATCGTCAATTTGGATCCAATACAGAAAAGTTCTTCATTCGTGTATAATCATCTTCAATGTTATTTTCACCATATGTTGCCCATGTAACACCATCAGATTTATTATGAAGTATAGGAACTGTCATGACTAAAAGTATTTCTGCTCCTTATTTATGACACTAATTTATAATTTAGGTGGAGACTGAAATGATCTACGAAAAGCTTATTTGGCTTAAGACAGTGTCTTATAACTCTCTGTAGGCTTCTTTTCAACCTAATTCAACACACTTCATGGTGAAGCTTATCACAATAAGTTTTTCAAATCTATTTCAGCATTGTATAACTTATTAACAAATGCTTCATCACTCTGTTTATCCAAACATACATCCTACTCTACACTTCATTGACTACTATATTATAACGACAATAAACAGATACAATTAAATTAAAAATGATAATACGGTTAGGAAAAAAATTCACATTTTTTTCATATAAGGACTGAATTGAAAATGAATGTCAGGTAAATATATTAAAAACATATTTCAACCTAAAAAAATAATAAAATGACAAATAGACGCACAAGAAAAAGACAAAATGAAAGAAGAAACGGAAAAGTCACAAGGATGAGCCGATTCTGGCGAAAAAGAGAGTGCTACGATTCCCAATTCCAAAGAAGCTTGTGTTGTTGTTCGGAGGAGCAGCAACTGAAGGAACCGGGGAAGAAACAAGCTCGAATTTCGCAGTCCCGCTTCTGAGTTGCTCGAGAATATCCTCTGACGGACACAAAATCAAATAGCGAAAAGAGTGTTTTAATTTTTGCGTGTTCTTTGTTTGGTGAGACAGAGACGAAAGGAAGATAAAATTAGGAATAAATAAATGAAGAAGAAAATGTGGATGCAGGAGAGAGTTGTGAAGTTACCATTGAATTTGAAAGGCTTGTGCGCCATGAAATGAGAGGGAATGTAACGTAGGAGGAGATAAGTGTGAGAAAGTTCTGGAAGATTGCTTTGGTCTTCCAAACGCAAGAAGAGGAAGAAGAACTGAAGTAGAAGTCTTTACAAGTTTTTCACATAAGAAGGGTATGAGTTGGTCATTATACAAAGAATATTTGCGGATAAGCTGCAAATTTAGCAAACTGGTTCAGTTTTTTTTTTTTTTTTTCTCAGAAAATGCAGATTGGGGAGTTTTGAAAATCTTTACCTTAATGGGTAAGTCATTATAACTTTGAATTTTTAGATTGTACAGAATTCTGGTGGTTGGAAAAGATGACTTTTATCTTTGCCTTTATTTATTGCAAGAGTTGTCTCTAATGTTTATAACTTTAATTAATTTAAATTTTTATTAAACCTTCTAAAATTGTATATATATATATTTTTTTTTATTAATTGAAAAAATAAGATTCTCGTAAGGTTATTTAAGCCACTGAAAGAAATTAGAAGATTTGAAAAAAATTTTCTAAGTTTTTAGTTAAAATCTCATAAGAGGTCTCACTTTCAAGAAAGGATGTTGACAGTAAATCTAATAACATAGTCACATTTAAACAATTTTAAAGAATAAAAAGTTACAAAAAGTAAAAGACTTTATTTATCTGAGTCCTTTTATATATATTCCTGTGACTAATTACACAAGAGAAAAAAAAGTGCAGGCGCCTCGTGTTTATTGCATGTTCTACATTTTACAATTCAAGGCTTTTTTATGTGTTTATAGGTGTCACTCCTCTTTGCACTTGTTTTAGTTGAATTTGTTTACACTTGTTTGGAGTTTTGACTCACCAATTCAATCCTAATTAGGACCGGATTGGGTTAAATGAGTTTGACTTTTGAGGAATAGGGTTTGGTCAATCTCAATTCGAGACTATTTAAAGCACACTTATACTTCTACTTTTTACAAAGGAAAAACTATATCTATTTCTACTTTTAATACATTATTTTACAAGATGTACAAGACTAAGAAGAAGGAAGATTTTTGTAATATTTTTCTCTCAAGTGTTTAATTAGTCAAAGATGTGGTGACCAGATGGTCATCCATCATACCCTCTCACTTAAGAAAGATATGTCCTTAGAATTCAGAGTCATCCATCATACCCTGTCACTTAAGAAGAATCTATCCTCATAATTCAGAATCATCTACAATAAACAACAAACAAAATTTGAATAAATATTTTTGTTGAAAGAAAACTAAGAAATTTATTTTTAAAAAAGAAAATGTAACAAAACAATGTCTTACTTTAGGCTCCTTAGAAGAGTAATTTTTTTTTTTGGCATATGATGATGCCTAAGGGGTGATTGACACAAATCAGCATAGTGATGACTACTACGCACATCTTTTTTTCTTTGGGAGCCCTATGATGTTCTCTTATTCTATTTAACTCCTCTTCATGTTTATTTTTAGATTTATCTTGTTGATTCATGTATTGAGCAAACATTGTTTTAGCTCTTCCATTAATATTTATTTTTTTGTGTTTTGGAGTCATCATGTTACCTCTTTTGATGATCCTTAAAGCTACCATGTATACTAAAATGATGTGTATGATCACTTTTTTTTATCTAATAATTTTTTCACAAAGAGTTTTCTAAAATGATTTTTCACAAAAATGAGTGATAAAATTTTTGCAAATGGTTTTATTTTTTGGAAAAGTTTTCTTAAAAAAATATGTTGAAAGTTTGCTAACCACACTCATAGGAACAAAAGGTGGCTTACTAGTGGACACACTTAATTACTAAGTCTTTCCTAACCAGAGTTTTTCCTAAACCACTTTCACAAACTTTCTTAATAAAACAACTACAAAAGGATTTTTCTAAATGTCTCTGCTTGAGCCTAAACTCCTAAGGACCAAAAGAAGCTCAATTGTTTCATTGTTTGAGAAATTAAACCCTAATTTGTAAGAACAATATAAAGTGCTAGTAATGATATCTCAATAAAAGCAATAAAATCTAGATGAAGTCCTAACAAACAATGCAAGTGACACCTTGAATCCCTTAGCACACATTCACAAAACCAAACACTTAACTATTACTAAGTTTGGCTACGTATATGAGATTGAACTAGGCATTTTCCTAAGACACCAATGTAGAAAAAATACAAGAAAAATTACAAAACAATTACAACAATATTTTGTGACAAAAATTAAATTACAACATAGGAACTCTAGCTAGCAATAAATTATTGCTACTAAAATTCATATTTGTGATGGAAAATTCACTTGATGCCATTTGTTTTGGTTTTTCTTGTTTCAAATGAAGTGGTTTGGGTCAAGCTTTTCCACTCAAATGTTCAGCACTCACAATTATGCTCCTTTTCCTTCAAAGTCACCTTTCACTGGCTCTAGAAAGGGCGTTGAATAGAGTTTGTAGACTCTCTTTTTTAGCAAACTACACTAGACCGTCTAGCACAAACAAAACAAACAATGCAATAAAAATTTATATTAGTTCACCCTAAAATATGAATTACGTCCAATTTCCCTTAAGTAAACAACTTAAAAGGTTTCACTAATAAAAATTAATTCATTACAATGAGTACACAAACCTCTCTATATTAACACAAATACACCAACCTCTTTAGGTTATAAACGAACACACAAACCACTCCTAGTTTAACCTATCTCACTCTATCCCTAAGATCAAGACCACTCAAAATAACAAATAAACAATCTCAAAAAAAGCACAGTTAAAGCTAATAACGGTAAGACTTTACACAATGAAGAATTACAAAGTTCTTCTGACAAGTTGATCTACTATATGCCTAGGAACAATGAATCTTTTTTATAAACAAATGTGTGTATGGATTGTATATCTTTAACATTCTCTTTGTTCTATTTGTATAGGCTTATAAAGATTATCATTGATCCTTAAAATCATATCTTTATCTTTATTGCAGTAGACGCTCGTAAAGGAAAATTCTAATTTGATTGATTTTTGTGTCTTGTGCTTTAATTTACTTACAAAAACAATTCAACGTATTTGAAATATATTGAAATAAAAGAATATCAATCGTAATCATATAACTAAAAAAGTTCTTTATTAAAAACCTCTTTTGAATGTTAAGTATCAAATTCTTTCCAAACATATATTTTAAATGTTGAAGTAAATATTTGATTCTAAATCATTTAACATGATTAATATGAATTCTATTATTGCTTAACAAACATTAAAGACAAATAAATCACAACAATTCAAGATTAGTAGCTCCTAATAGGCTTAGCTAGGTAGATTGTCTAATACGTTAAAGATAGTAGGAATGTCTAGTGTGTTGAACACAAACACAATAATAGTTATTATTGTTCTTTCATAATTCTGCACATGAAAATACTTCACAATAAACACTTCATACCTAATAGTATTTGTTAACACAAAAATTGCATAAATTACTTATATGCAGAAGATCTTCAAGTGGGTCTTAGATTGTCTATAGGTGACTAGACTGTCTGACGTCTCAACAATCTCCCTCTTTTTAATGATGACAAAAAACTGTAAGTTATCAAAAACATCAAGAAGAATATCAAAGTTTATAGACGTGAAGAACACTCAATAATGCACAACAACAACAACAACAAATGTATTATGTTCATGTGTTTTGCATATATAAATAATGAAGCAAGTACTTAAGAGATAACACATCGAATTAAACAAAATAGTTTAATAAACTTAAAATGTAAGACAAGAAAACAAAACGTCATAAAAAGAACAAAGATCCACAAACTATTTTCTCCTTCTTTTTAACATCATCATAAAAGGGTTCCTAGAAAGAAATCATCACTATGTGGTTTTTAGACTATCTAACATGAAAACAAAAAGTACAGCACATCAAGTTTTTATTCTGGTTCACACAAACACTTGTTTTACGTCTAATTCTCTCTCAACAATCGGATTCCACTAAATAAGAAATGTTTACAGGAAGTACACAAACATCTTCAAGTTATCATGAATACACAAACCTCTATAGATTATACCAGTCTTAATCTCCCATTGAGACTAAAATCACTCAAGATATGAAAGAAATACTCTTAAAAGAGAGCACAACTAAAACTCACAAGGGTTACTTCACAATAGTGAAGGATTACAAAGATTTTCACACACAACCTAACTATTATACACTCTATCAACATATGTAACACCCTCTGTTTATCTCGATTCTTGAGTTAACTTCATGTTTGTTCATATTTGTTCTTGTTTATCATATTCTTCTTTGAAATCTTTAAATTTTTACTTGATGTGGGGTGTCGAACACTTAAAGTCCACCATTCATTTTTTTGCTAACTTGCGATAACTTGTTGTAGATGTCAACAAATTGACCAATAACTTTTAAATAGCAAACTAAACTCAGATGATTTCTCAAGACATCATTCTACTTACGAGTTTAGGTTTTTGTAAAACTTGTTTAACTAGGTAGTTAGTCTTTATAACTATTCCAAAGTTTTGAAAGTATGGTCGAAGTTATCTTGCTGAGTTGACAAGGACTGGGTAAGCTTATTAATTACATAATAAAGTTCTTCATTAGAAAGTTTTTCTTGTGAAGTATGCAAACCTTTGCTCCTTCCTTTCTTCATGTATGGAGAGTAGTTGAATATGACACAACCAAATATAGGAGCAAGATCAAGTTAAGTTGTAGACTAATGAACAGAAATAAAGATGAGACGTGTGATATGCTAAAACATTTTCTTACAATTCTCATTCTATAACTATTATCGTATTCTCAGTAATTTTGAAAAGGATTTAACCTTCTTGGTGAGCTTTGAAAGGAACGAGATCATAAGACGAGCTTACCACTTAGGTGTTACACTTCGTTGATACTATAAAAAACTTTTATGAAAATGATAACTTCATATTTGTCAAGATTAACTTTTATGATTCTTTTTATAATTATGAAGTCTACAAAATTTCCTCCACTCACAAATAGTCATATATATATATTTTTTTTTTAAATTTTAAAACAAATACTATGCTTTCTTTTATAACAAAAAAATTCTCTAAATATTGATAATATTAAGGAGACCTGACAAGTGTGTTATTGTATAAACTTTTATTACATTTTTAATTAGGTAATGACAAGTGTGTTATTGTATAAACTTTTATTACATTTTCAATTAGGTAAAGACTATGTCTTTAACATTTTGAAGGCTGAAAAATATAAATTTGTAATAATAATTAATTTTTTTATTATGAAAGTCATTTTTTTCAGAAAAAATTCTAATTTGATTAAAAACCTTTTAATATGGTTAGAGAACCTTCTAATATTGTTATACCTGAAATAAACATAAAAAAAGGAGCTTCATGTCCACAATTTTATTCATTAAGCTATACTTTATAAAATATAAAAATCTTTTAAACATACCATCAATATTTTCTTATAAGATTGGAACTCTCACATTAAAATATGTATTTATTTTCATAAAATTTAAATTAATGTATAAATAAATTAAAAATATCTAATAATTAATATTAGGGATTGAATTTGGTGAAGGTAAATTTAGCTCTTTTAATCTTTATATATTTATATTCATTAACCAACTTTTTGGTTTTTATTACCTGAAAATACTAGAGATAAAAATTGAAATTATTTTTATTGTGTAGTTATAATAATCATTTTTTAAATAAAAATTAAAATGTTTCATATCATGCATATTTAATTATATTTATACTTTAATAAAAATTTACACATATTCCTATTATATAATTATAACATTGTAAAATAAATAAAAGGTTTATTATTAGCTTTTATGTATACAACTTTTTATAGTTTAAAAGTAAATCTTATTAATTTTTGAATTAATTTTATTGTGATAATTATATTTTACTATATTTTTTATTTTTATTATTATAAAAAAGTAAGTCATAAACTTAATACTTTCTATAAAAGGGTTTGGTGAAACTTAAATTATTTTAATTATTCTTCTATATAATATGAAATAAATTAAAATTAAAATAACAACCTCTAAACTTCACTTGTGAATATGACGGTCACATCTTTATTCGACAGTGATGCTTGGTGAGAACGAGAAAATAATGTGGTGGAAAAATATAAAAAGAGATATAAAAACTAAACCATTTTTTTTAATTTAAAAATTGAATTAAACAAAATTAAAAAAAACCTTGATTATTTATATTGATACATAGGTAAGAATCGTGAATTTCTTCGTCTGCGACCTCTTCCTGCTAAGTGCTAAGGCGCTCTTTCTCTCTCTGTGCCTTCCTTCTTCTTATTCGATAATTAAAACACAAAGCAACAAACAAACTTCACTTTCTCTCTCTATCTAACTCTAACAAACAAACCCTTCTCTCTCCACCTCTACTTTCTCTCTCTAGGGTTTCGACGCGAACTCTCACTCTCGCTCTTTCTGCTCACCAGGATTGTAGGGTTCCGTCTTCGTGCGAATTGCGTACCTGTGGTGATCGACCGAGTTTTTATTCTCCGCGTCTCTCGTAGGTTGCTTGCTCAGGTTTGTGAATTTCGAGTATTCTGTGCCTTCACTTGGTTTAAATTCTACGCCTGGGTGGATTTTGATGTGTCTGAGTTTTGATTATGCTTACGTGTTGCTGTTGCTGTGTTGCTCCTCAGAGTTGGGAGATGTGAGATAACTCGAGACGGGGTGGGAAATTCATTTTTTAATTTGTGAAAATTTGTTTTGTGATTGGGTTCTATTTCTTGAACCTTGATTTTGCGTTATTTTCTTAGTTTTATTGTTTTTCATGATTGCTTGAGCATTTCATAGTTGAAGTCATTTTGCATTTTTGTTAAGAACAATAAGCTCTAAAAGTATTGAGTTGTAGTAATTGTGGCTAGCTGGTTGATGGGTTTGCTGCTTTTGAATGGTGCAGGATTGTTGCAATTAGGTTGTTGTGGGGTATTGGAGCTTATACTGTGGCGGACGAATGTTGTTACTTGATGCTTGATGATTGTTGCAATGGACTTGAATGCCTCGCCGGTTCCAGAGGAAGATGAAGATATTTTTGAAGAGAAGATACATGTTGAAGAGTTTCATGCACCTGAAGAGCGTGTAGAAACTGGAGCTGATATAGCACGCCGGGTACCCTTCATATATAGTTTTTTGTCTTTTTTTAATCCTTTTTGCACCATGACAGTGACCTAGTTTGTTGGCTATGTGGTGTGCCATGGACTAGGACTACTGTAATGGTACTTCCTCATATTATGGTATAAACTGTTGAAATTTCTTCGTTACATCAGGTTTGATTGTTATTTATGAGCTAGCAATCTGCATGATGATGTACCTCACTATTTTTAATTTTAATTTTACTGGTGATAAGGTGATGCTTGAAAAAATCTTTTATCAACAGCCTGTATAGAGCATCCTATATTTTCTTTACTTTGATGTATAAATTGGTGCTTCTGTTATGAACATGTAATGCTTGTTGATTGGAAGATAGATGGATATTTTATATACTATCCACACAATATTATTTGCATAGTTTTGTGATCTCTTTAGTTTTTCTGGTATAATGATTTACGTTTAATATTAATGCTGAACAGCTCCCATAGCATCTTACGGGATTCAGTCAGACCTGGTTAATTTATAAATCTCTTTCTGTTGTCCCCTTCATTGCCTACTATATGAAATTGTCATATAGATTGACTTTAGCTTCTACTTCTTTTTTCTTTATTTGTGAAATCCCAATATCGAAGAACACATTATCCAAGAAATTTTACCTTAAAAGTTAATTTTTGAGTTTAAAAGTTTTAGTTACCAAACAACATTACTATTTTTTGTAACTTCAACATTCAAGTAACTTTTGAGTCCCAAAAATTCGGGCCAAACACTGTCTAAGGAACTATGCCAGTAGTGCAGCAGCGTCAGCAATTGCAACTAAGTATTCCACCATTTAGAAGAAAATTATATATTCATGTGAATCCATGCAGTTGTGCATATGCAGGGGAAGGAATTCATTTTGAAATTTTGTGATATTGACTTGATAGTACAATTTTGTTAGTTGTTGAGCCTATTTCTGGCTGGTTATTTTAATGAGGTGATGGCAGTAATTGCATTAAATACTTCACTTTGCTGTCTACCTACATGCAATAAGGAGAGCTATGATTAATGACTAAATGAATTTGGGTTAATTCAAATTTTACTACCAAATGTCATGTAATGCAAAGTACTTGAGTCAAGCAAATTTAGGCTTTGAATAGTTAGAATTTTTTGTCCTCTATTGATTTATCTTCTCATTTTGACAGCTTTTGTGTGTGAATTGAAGTTTTTGTTTAAAATCAAGTATTAAGCTGATTCTTTCGGGGGGCATAGTTAAGCCAAACCGATAATGTGCTTAATAGGCTCTTGAGAAAATATAGGAGAAAAGGAATTTGGGATATCTTAACTTAGATCTCTCTTTAGATTCATATTCATATTTATAGAGATTTGTATCTTGCAACAAAAGTACGAAGAGAGAGGAGAGGAAATAAAACAGAGTTCCTTAGGACCTTGGTTACATTTAGGTACAACACCAAACCTTTATAAAGTTGTTTAAAAAAACATTATAAACTATTTTAGCTCTATCGTTTAAGTTGAAGCATACAAATTATATGTACCAAGCTTTGTACATATAAATAGAATTCGAGAGTGTTGAAGATCCCACATTGACTAGAGATAAAGCCAATTCATAGTATATAAGTGGGTACAAATCTCACCTTACAAACCGGTTTTGTGAGGATGAATTAGACTTAAACTCACTTCTTAAGATGGTATTAGAGCCTATTCTAGCGAGTTTGGTTGGGCCTATTATGTCACCTGCATTAAGCCACTATCAGACCACATAGAAATATGTTGGACATCCCACATCGACATGACAATGATCTAGTGATCAATACAAGGAGTTTGCATAAAATGACTAACAAAACAAAAGATTTGTTCAGTAATAGTAAGATAAGGAAGTTTTGTAACTAGTCTTCTATATCTTTATGGGTTTGAGAAAGGATTCACTTTGTTTTGCCATTAATTTTAGTTTTGGATCCATATAACTATCCATGGGTCTATAATCAATTTGCATGTTTTTTTTTTCAAGATATGTAACTTGTTTTCTCTGAAAAATCACAATACCTTCCTTTGATTGAACCACTTCAGTGCGTAGAAAGCAATTGAGACATCCAAGATCTTTGGTGTAAAAGTGGTTGCAAAAAATGCTCCTTTAGCTGAGGGATTTTAGTAGCATCATTCCCTATTATGGTTATCAACATACATAATTAAGTAAACATGTTTTCCTGGAAACGTATGACAATAAAAAAATTGAATGATTCGCTTCACTGCAGTTTAGCTCAAAGATTTGAACAATGTGACTAAATTTTCCAAACGAAGTGCATTTGCTTGAGACATAGAGTGATCGACACAATTTATAAACCAATCCAAACTCCCCACTCGCATGAAATCTAGATGGTTGTTCCATGTAGATTTCCTTTTTTGGATCACCATGAAGGAAAGTGTTCTTAATATCTAATTGATGGAGAGGGCAATGGAGAATAAAAATCAAACAATAGTCATTTTTGCCAGAAGTGAAAAATATATCTACAATCAGGGCAATATATTTCAGTGCATCCTTTGGTGATGAACTTCTTCATATGGCCCAACTTTAATGGCGTAAACTCATCGACATTCAACTGTCCTTTTCCCAGGTGAATTCCCAAATGCAATTATGTTAAGAGCTTATGTTTCAACAATTATGGCTAGTCGCCGTCCAATATGATCGTGTGCTTCATTCACATTTTTTGGAATAGTAATAAAAGACATAAAGGAAAATGAAAAATAGGAAGGACACAATCGATGATAGCTTAATAAGTTGTAAATTTGATGGGGATTATGGGTAGAACATGTACCTTTTCGAAGAGAAATGGGTCAACTAGGTGGACTGGGACTAGGAGAGGAAATTGGAATATTGGTTTGATTGAGGGTGTCATGTGCATGGAAGCCCAAGGGTTCAACTAAGGGAATAAGGAAGACTTGTTGGACGAAGTCAACCTCTTGTGTGCAAGATGGAAAGAAAGGAGTCTCTTCAAAAAAGGTTAAACTCGTTGATGTGTAGTATCTTTCTGTTCCAAGAGTCCAAGAGAATAGTATCGATACCCTTTTTGAAGAAGAGAATATCTTAGGAAGACTCATTTGATGACTCTTGTCAAAAGCTTGTCCATCCCTAGAGACATGTCCAGTACAAAACACAGCCAAAAACAAGGAGACAATATGAAATAGATGTTCACCTGTAAACAAAATGGAATAAGGAATTTTATTTTCAAGAGAAGAGGAGGACATTATTGATAAGAAAACAAGCACTAAGAATGGCATCACCTTAGTGATGTATTGGTATATGAGCACCTTGTAATATGCTATACCATTCTATTGAGGTGTATGAGGGCAAGTGGATTGATGCAAAATGCTATGCGAACTTAAAAGAGAAGAATGAAAAATCATAGGAAAAATATTCTTTGGCAATATCACTTCTAAAGATTTTGATAACTTGTCCAAATTGATTCTTGATTTCATAAAAGAAAGGTATAAAGATAGAAAAAAATTCAGTACAATTTTTCATTAATTCAACCCAAGTACATCAAGAATATTCATTGATATATTATTAGGCCTCTTGTAATTAAATATTATAAGAGAACTAGAGATTAGGTTCTGTAATATGACTGAATTGTTTGTAGTTGTTATTAAGTTGTTAGCAATTTTTATTCAGTGGTTAGCCATTTATTTAGCAGTTCTAATCAAGGGCAAGCATAATTGCCTCTACGTAGTTATTAGTCAAGGAACCAAATAGGAGATAGGGGAAAACAGGGGGGATATTCTCGGATAGTAGGTGGTTGGGAAGGGAGAGGCCAAGCTCTCAACATCTTGGAAGGGAATCCTTGTATTCAACCTGAACTTGTTGTCAGTGTAATTTGGTCTTTCTATATAATTTAATTGAATAAATTTTAGTCCATATTTCTATACCAGTTGGTTTCTATAATAAAGGTAACAAAATATTTAAACCCAGAAGATGTGATATGCCTTAGCCCCCAAATGTGAAAATGAATGACAGTAAAAAAGTTACATCTTGGTTTATTTCACTTAGAAAAAAGATATATAATGTTTCCTAGCTGACATGACTCACTCTAGGACTTAAAAGTTTGCTAAGTTTAGGAACTATTTGTTTTAATTTTGGCAAATGTGAATTAACCAAGCAATTATGTGAAAATGGTTCAGAAAACAACTTTTATGTAGTGGCTCAGAAAATAATATAACTTGGGAACAGGAATTTGATAAATACTTTTAAAACTCTGAAATAAAAGAATACAATCCCAAAAATTAATGTTGCGTGCTATGTTAAGTTTTAATTAGAACAGGATGGATTCCTGAACAATAATTCTTTCTGAGAAACCAATCATACATGCATATTTTCTGCTGCTTCATTTCAAGCTGGTTTTTGTTTGCCTGTCTTTTCATTCACTCAATTCCTTTATTACTGCTTGTTTTAGGAGCGTGAAGAAAGAAAGAGACGGTTGAAGAGAGAACGACCAGATGACAGACCTGTACATGTGGCACAGTCACCCGGATATGATCAGCTATTTCCCGCTAAGAGCCTTAAATCATATGATAAAAGCAGGCTTCCTCCAGGTAAGAGTTTCTTTACATGAAGCACTTGATGCCTCACTTCTGGTTACTACCGATGCTAAATTTAGATATTATTTCTGTGGGTTTATGTATCATGGATGGTAAGTGTTGTACAAAAGAGGCTATGATGTTGCTATGGCAGAAAGTGGTGGTGGAAATCCCACAGACTGCCATTCTATGATGGTGGCGTGGCAGGTTCTTAGTTGTGGGCTATGTTAGGGAGGAAGTGTTGATGGGTGTCTGCAATGTCTATAGTGGAGTACCTTCTGAAAGAGTAAGGGGGAAGGAGCTGGGTCATGTGACCTGACCTGCACCCAGCCAGAAAATGGGAAACACTTAAAATGGAAATGAAAATGTTTGGGTTGGGTGACCAGACCTGAACCTAGGCTCGAAACATTTTGAATTGAAAACCATGAAAAAGAAAAGAAGAGGTTGGGTCAACCGACCAAAACCCCGCTCATAATACTTTAATAAGAGTCCATTTGATCAGCAAACCCCACTAAACGAAAACAAAATGTTTGATTTATGAGACACAGAATGTGAACGGACCTGCACTGCACAAGCACTGATACTGATTGGACCTGCACTGCACTCAGCAACATTGAGTTTGTGATTGATGTGTTGAAAATATAAAACACATTCAACAGTTACCTTATAAAGTAAATAGGATGATAGTAGAGGATGTTGTAAGAAAACTTAGATTATTCTTTTTTATATATATACATTATATTTCTTTTGCCATGATTTTGTCATATGCTCCAATGATATATTTGTGTGGTGGATTTTTGGTTGGCAGACATAATCTTCGCTTAGTAACACTTTGTATTCAGTTTTATAACCATTGTTTATGGGGAATAAATTTGGCCAAATATTTAATTATAAGTTTTTGTTTATATGGTGGCTTTTGGATTGAAAGGTCATATTGAAAACAGTTATTTGTTTATAAGATGAAGACGGACACATTTTTATTTGCTTCAGTCCCAAGTTACAATTGTTTTACATGTTCATGAAAGACTTATTCTTTACATGCAGGGTGGTTGGATTGTCCTTCATTTGGCCAGGAAATTTTTTGCATGATACCTTCCAAGGTTCCACTTGGTGAATCTTTCAGTGATTGCATTCTTCCTGGTAAAAGATATTCATTTAAACAAGTGATACATCAACAGAGAGTTTTAGGGAGAAAAGTAAGTAGAATTTATTCAAAAAATGTAGCACTTCATTTAGATTTCTGTTTCTCTGGTTTTTTGTTCTTCTTTGTCATTGAATTTTTCTTCAATTTTGATTTAGTTTTGTTTACCAATTGCGAGCTCTGCTGCTTGTCATTATCAGAACAATTTAGAGAATTAATGTTCTATTTCATGCAAAAGAGATGTTATGCATAACATTTACTGATTCTTTTTTTTCCATTTTGTTCTCATGTTTTGCAGCTTGGCCTGGTGATTGATTTGACAAATACTTCTCGATACTATCCTGTGTCTGATTTGAAAAAAGAGTGCATCAAGCATGTTAAGGTTTGCAGTTGCCAAATTTTAGTCGTCATCTCAATATTTACTAATTGTCTTTGAAACTGTGACACCTCTATCTTGTTCTTACATTTGAAGATCATTGTTTGGTTTAGATTCAATGCAAGGGGCGTGACTCTGTACCTGATAATTTAGCTGTGAACCAGTTCGTCTATGAGGTTTCGTTCTTTCCATATTATATTTTTGTTCTAATTATTTAGGTGGAATAATTTAGCTTTCTTTTTTGTTCCTTGGATTGATTTGGAATGTAGTTTACTTGTAGCTCTAGGACATAGGAACATCTTTATTAACTTTGTAATATGCTCCAGAAATAGGGTGCTTGATACTTCCAAAACTATTTAGCATGTATTTGAATATCATCTTTCCTTTAAATAAAGTTTTGTAAGAATTTTTTCTGTAGAATCTTTGTGTAACATGAACTTCTATTTTGTTTTTAAGTATCACAGAATTCAAATATCATTTTATCTTTGCAATTTTTTATTTATTTTAATAAACTTGATGTTTTGCCTTGTGCCTCTGTTTTCTCTAGATGGTGCCAGAGCTCTTTTGAAACTTACATGCAAATCTGAGAATGCGGTGTCCATTTTGAGGCAAAATGTTATACTTTCTCCTGTTTCATTAGAGAACAAATTTTGCTTTCTTCCTTTTTGATAAAAGACATTCATTATGGCACAAGAAAACATATTACATGAGTTTGGAGTATAAGAGGTCCTCCTAAAAGAGAAAAAGGAAACGAATAACAGAGATCAAGGAAAACATCAATGAAACTACCCAGACTCTTTTCTAGAAGAGAATCTTTTAAATAGAACATGTAACCAGTGGAAGTTATCCATCTCATCTTACATAGTGATTACTAGTTTTTAACCATTCAATTATTTACATTTCCAGGTTACACAATTTTTATTACGTCAAAAACCCCCAAAGAAGTATATACTTGTTCATTGTACACATGGGCATAATCGTACAGGGTACATGATCATCCACTATCTAATGCGTGCCATGCCAATGTCTGTTACTCAGGTCAGTTATGGAGGAGTTACCTTAAATGTGGTTCTTCTCCTCCCTCCACAGACTCTCTCTGTTCAAGATGTTGCTTAAGTTTAATAAATATACTTGTTTTGTCCATTTTGTAGGCAATAAAGATATTTTCTGAAGCTCGTCCTCCTGGAATCTACAAACCTGATTATATTGATGCATTATACACATTTTATCATGAGAAAAGGCCTGAAATGGTAGTTTGTCCTCCCACTCCTGAATGGAAGAGGTCTTCAGAATTTGATCTCAATGGTGAAGCTGTTCCAGATGATGATGATGATGGAGTACCAGGTCCTGATTTGCAGGTATGGATAATTCACAGATTGAGTTTTTGATGCTATTGAACTGTTTAATTGCTACGTTTCCATTATTCACAAAGTTAAATATAACTGATAATTTTATTTTGTAAATCTTTTGGTATGTTTATATCTATTTTAAATTTACATTGATGAACAATATATAATCTGGATACATTTGACGTGAATTTGATCGTCTCTGAATCTTACAATTTGATTGAAATTAGGACTCATGATTTGGCATTCACGATTTGATACCTTGGTTTGTGTTAGAATTATGATCGTTATTGTATTGTAAATCTTTCATAAAGCTGTTTTTGGGTGTATGTACCTAGCCTAAGGGTCAAGTGGTAAAGGGTATACCTTTTCCTTGTAATGTACTCTTCTCTCTTTCATATTTATATAAAATATACTTCAGCTGAGCATGCAGCTCAATGGTTTTTTTATCACATCAACATTCAAGTCTTTGATCCATATATTCTTGATATACAATATTCTGTTCATTCCTTTGCTACTGATAGATCTGTGGTAAATATGAATATGGGACATAAGAGGAGTCTGGGTTATATAGCAACCTTCTCTATGTGGCAAGGAGACTAGGAAGCAAAGGGAAACAGTTAGTGATTGGGTATATAGATGACATAGTTTTATGGTTACTTTTTTCTCTGTCTTTATATTGTAGTGTTACCTGTAAAAGGAGCTATCTCACCAAGCCTCTGGCTAAGGCTCAGTTCTGTCTACTCAGGGACAAACTCAGGGTTCTCAGCTCATACCTATTGACCCTGAGGGTGTGGGGGCCTGATAGTATATGGATGACATGTAGTTTTATAGTTTACATCCTTTTGTGTATTGTTATTGTATTAGTTGTTACCAGCTCACCAATTCTAGTGCACGCCATCTGTATCTTCTGTTGTAAATTTTTTTTGCATGTAACTGTACAATATAAATATTGATCTTTGAGTTCAGAGAAACTCAACTTAATAATAACAAAATCATCTTCTCTCAAATTCTCTGAATATTAGAATTCGTCAGTTAGAAGCCGAGATTGGTGTGAGTACAAGTTATTGATCGAGTTATTAGGTCTTTGGGCTAGGAGGGATAGAACCCTGATGTTCTTCCCTGTTTCATCTTTTATTTTCTTGTTTTTATTTAGTGATTGTAATTCAGATTTATACCTAGTTGTCTGTTCCAAAACTAATTTCAATATGTTGTAGAATTAATGCAAATAGAGTATACATGGGCTGGATTTCTTGTTATGTCTCTTGTTTCTTTCCACAGTGTCAACAATATTCATGTAGAAATATTGGATTTGGTTATTTAATGTTTTAAAGTTGATATTTCTTGTTCTCTCAGGAGAACCATGAGACACACACGCGAATGACAAATGATGATGTTTTAGGAGATGAGATTCCTTCTGATCAGCAAGATGCATTGCGTCAGTTCTGTTATCAAACACTTAAATTGGGTGTAGGGGTAAGCCTTTTACATGGTTGTCTTTCATGCACTTTGTATTGCTTAGATTTGAGGACTTCTAAAATCAAAACATTTCAGTATTAACTTCATTGTGTCTTTCCGTTTATTGTTCAATTATATTACAATAAAGGAATTGTTAGTGAGTATTCTGTTGCCGGTTATGTTATAATTTAATCCTGTGTCTTTTTGTCAGTTACACTTGCTTTATTGGTAAGTTGTTGATAAATACAGTTTATGTTACTTTATTTTTCTCCTTTTATTTTTTGACGCTTTCCTACTTCATGTATCTCCTATGCTTGGCATAGCTATTTCACTGGTTACTGATATGCAGGCTAGGGGACACACACAGTTTCCAGGTTCACACCCAGTTTCTCTCAACAGGTTCCGTTTATTTGAACCATTAACATATCCTATGTTATATGTTACTTTAGTAGTTAATTATACATTAAATTGTGTGGGCTGCTATTTCTTTTGCTAATATACATGTATTTATTTCATTGAACATCATATGTTTGTGCATAGTGCTTTGCATTGTATTGCTTATAAGCATTTTTTATTCATTTTTTTTTCTCAAATGTCTAGAAATATAATTAATGCATGAAATTGAGGATAATGTAAAAGATTATTTCCTTAGATTTTGGTCCGGTGGTTAATTTTAGTCGGACCTTTAATCATCTTATTGTTTATAGACTGTAACTTACTAGTTTATACTCTATCTATCAGTTGCATTTAAATAGCTAATGGGTGATTTCTTAAAAGGTTTGATATTCCACCTGAAAATTAAAGTCTGTCATCTTAATATAACTTTTTCCTTATCATGATTTGTGGGAGGAGAGCTTCGGTAAGAAGGAATACATCATTTGTATACTCATCAGTTAAATCAGATTCTGCATAGGAGATTTGGATAGTTGACAGAAATATGAACTGATCGCTGAATTTTGGTTGCTTATTTTTTGTAATTGTAATTGGTGAGAAGCTTTTGTGCCATTGCTAAAGGATAAGTGGTTTGTTAGCTAGAGTATAAAAATAGGGTCTAAGGGCACTAACTGATTGAGGAGCATTAAATACGCCCTATAATGGTGTCTAATTACTGAAGAAGACATTAAACACTCGCTATAGATGCCATAGAAATAATATTTATTACCCTATTAATTACTTACAGAGGCAAGTGTTAATTTATTTTAGAGTTTCAAAACAGTGGTTGTATTACATTATAATTAATCTTTTTTATTCTTTAATAATGCCCAAGGCGCAAACCTAAAAAACTAAATATCTTTTGTTGTTGTTTCAACAACCAAATCTCTTGCTGAAGTTGTAATTTACTTTTGCACTATTGAAGAATTGTAAATTACTAGTTGTACTGATTTCATGACCCTGTTCCTTATTAACCTGACAATCTTTCCATGAATTTATTTTGCATTTGGTTATGTTGCAGGGATAATTTACAATTGTTACGACAACGCTACTATTATGCAACATGGAAAGCAGATGGTACAAGATACATGATGCTAATAACAATGGATGGATGTTACTTAATTGATAGAAGTTTTAATTTTCGAAGGGTTCAAATGAGGTTTCCTTGCAGGAGTAACAGTGATGTGCGTATGCTACTTTATATTTGAAATTTCTTGTGTCTAGTAGCTGATTTAGCTTAATTCATAGATTTTATAATATCTGTTAGAGCATCTACAAATGAGTCCTATTATGTCACATTGGATTTAAGAACTTCTGCAACTTTTCACCCCAGTAGTGAAACCATGTAAGAACTTAAAATGGGTCCCACATGTTACTTACATCTTTATACTTTGTGCTAAAATATATTTTAATATTGAGAACTGATAATCTTACATCATGGCTTCCAACTCAATCTTCTCCAATGGAGAACCTGAATAAGAACTCGGTCTTGTGCTTAAGAACCCAGTAAAACCTAGCTCTGGATATTCTCTTAATACCATTTTCAACTACAATTTTGGTAATAGCTGAAAGCTATCCAATGAAAAGACTGTAAGCTAGCTCATAAGTGGCTTGTTGATTGGTTGTAATTATTAGATGTATTTTACTATATGGGCCTAGGTCTATCTCTTATGTAATGCAATGTACATTCTATATTTAATATGTTCCTTTGTTGATCTTGGCACACACAAAGATTCCATGATATGACTATCATTTACATCTACATGGCATCTCGAGACTAGTTGAATCCGTGCTTTCCAAGTGGACTTATTGTCCATCACTGCCAAGTTTTTTCTTGTGTTTCTTTTCAAATTTCGGCATCCTCTCATTGTTGCGTCTCCTTTTGCGGCTTTTTTCTGCCACTTTTTCAATAGTTGTCTCATGTCACCACTGGAGCCATCTCTGGGGACCAGTAACCTTTACCAGAGATGAAAAGGTATTACTGGACCATCTGAAAACTCGACATCCACCTGATGTGAACTTCTACCGAAACATTATTTCTTTTGACTAGTGGTGTTCTCCTTCATTTGAGATGAGCGCTTTTCAATCCCCTTTGAAGTTAGTCTTCATTTGTAATCATACATATGATATGATCTATCTACTTCTACCTGAGTAAGAGTTTTATATGTAGCATATAGGTGAATACCTTCACAAATAATAGTTATGATGTTTGATGCACAAATTAGCTTGGAATTGGGCGGTAACTCAGCTAGTATTGGCTCATAATGAGCTCCTTGGTTAATTGTAGTTATACTGTATCTAAGAGATCGCTGTGCATCCAGAGATATACTATTTCTCTCAATCTCTTGACATTTAATGGTGAACAAACTAATATTTTGTTATCTTTGGGTTCTAAGGGTTTGGGCGAGAAAACCCACCACTTCACATTGCTTGATGGTGAGATGGTTATTGATACATTGCCAGATTCACAGAAGCAGGAGAGAAGATATCTAATATATGATATGATGGCAATCAACCAAGTGTCGATAATAGAGGTTTGGTTTATACTTTATACGTAATTGTACAAAATAATACTTGGCGATATGTTTTTTGTTTTAGACCAATTGCTCACGCATTGGTGACAGGGAAATCACTTGTTTGTGCTTCCCATTATCTTTAACTTGTATTGCACTGTTGAAAAATACTAAATTTCTGATGTAACTCAACTCCATTCTTAAATTCAATCTTGTACCTCGCAACATAATTTTTCATTGTCATTTGAGAACTGGAAGATGAATTTAGACCAATGTTTTGGCTTTATTGTCTCACTCTGTATTAATGCAACACTTTCTTTAGATTTTGATACAACCATTGCCTATTTTCTTCTTTCTATTTTCTTTATAGATTTTCATTTAGAAAAGAAATTGCAGAAATTTTGCTATAACAGCAAAATCCAGGTCGATTGTAATAAAAGAAATGCCCATATAATTTTGACGGTTACTAGTAAAAAGTTTATTTTTGATTGTTGAGGGGATTGCATTCCTCAAGTTTTTAAGTGTATGAGATCAATATTACAAATTAATGGTGAAATTAATGAAGATATTAGGCAGATGATACATGCTGAGTGGTTAAAATGGAGAAAGGTATTAGTGATTGTTTGGATTTTCGCTAATACACCTCCTCACATCCAACAATATTGGGATTGGTGTGTGACCCTTTTAATGGATTTAGGGTGGGCTCTAATGCAATCTTAGAATGCAAGTCTACACCTAACTCAGCCCTATAAAACTGGCTTGTGAGGTAAGGGTTATCTCTCTATAAGTTTCATCAAGACACCAATTATGAGTGATTATCATATGAAACCTTCAAATAAGGTCAATAAAGTTTAGTGCTTAATATTGGTTGCAAACTTGCAGTACTGAATTTACATTTTCATTTGTGGAGTGGAATGAATTTACTTAAATAATGTTATGGGGAAAATTTGAGTGAGGCTTTCTTAAAATGTTTGCAATGTTTTAATAGCTTTCCTTCTCTCATATTTGTGTATGCTATTTTCTCTGTTTTCTTGTCTTCCTTGTCTCTCAATATGAAGTTTTTGTAGCTGTTATTATTGATTTATAGCTCAAATTCCATCTTGTAGCGACCCTTCTATGAAAGGTGGAAGATGCTTGAGAAAGAAGTGATTGAACCAAGGAATCACGAACGGCACCATATATATCAGAGCAGAAATCCTTACTACAGATATGATCTGGAACCATTCAGGGCATGCATCTCTAACCTTAGTTGGTCATAAAATGCTTTTAAGCTTCACTTAGTTTTCCCTTGGGGTTTCACTATTAATATGCTTGCAATGTTGTTTAGGTGAGGAGGAAAGATTTCTGGTTGCTCTCTACTGTCACAAAGCTTTTAAAGGAATTCATTAAAAGACTCTCGCATGAGGCAGATGGTCTCATATTTCAGGTGGGCTGTGACCAATGACCCTTTTGATGTATTAAACATGGAAACCAGATTTTCTGTTCTGTATCAAGTGGGCGAGTCACTTTTTCTTTTTGTTGTGTTTTTCTTTTCCATTTCTTATGCTGATTAAAGTGTGTGGATCTTTTGCACTTTTGAATCTGTTGATACATACTTCTGCATGGGAATGAAAGCTTATTTGACTGAAAACTGATTTGAGGTTTTATTAAATATTTGGTAAGGGCGGAACAGTGTACCTAGACTGCCATGTTAGGCACATGGTCCATTCCTTCTTCCGAATCCTTGTTCATGAACATAATATATCTTTTCTGCTTTGTTTTGTTAATGGACTCAATGGAGGTTGTTACTGACAAATATTGATTACCAGGGTTGGGATGATCCTTATATACCACGTACTCATGAAGGACTATTGAAGTGGAAATATGCTTATCTGAATTCAGTTGATTTTCTTTTTGAGGTAGTATCATCATTCATCACCTTATTTCATATGGTGTCAGGATATCACTTGTGATGTCCTTGGTCAGTTATAGTTCGTTGTTTGATACAGCCTACTAATTGGTAGTTGCTTAAGCTGACAGGTTGATGGTGATCGTGAGATGCTTTTTCTCTATGAACGGGGAAAGAAGAAACTCTTGGAAGGGAATAGGGTTGAGTTCACAGGTCACAAGATTTTAGCGTGTTTTATTTGTCCACTCATTTTATATTGATAGATATAATTTTCTTTCATGCTTCATTCTTTTTGTTTTTTGAAGTGTCGTCTTTGGTAAAATAAGAATATAATGAGTCACAGTATTATTTGTTATTGAATGTTACATGTTCATACGTTAATTTGTTGTTAAGAATTGGCAATTTTGGTTAACAGTAAGTAACCAATACCTAGCCTCCCTTTGAAAGGCAGCATTTCTTATCAAATTGTTTCTGTGATAATGCTTTAGTAATACTAGTCAGTGAATGATTTTATCTTCTCTGATATAATTTTGTGTCTTGTTTTGTTGAGTGTTCATTTTTTACTCTGTCTAATTTATTTCACTTGGCTTACTGAAAACTTGAACTCTGCAGATGGTTCAGATCCCTCACTCTATTCTGGAAAGATCATAGAATGTTCGTGGGATTTTGATAAACTGGAATGGAAGTTTATGCGTATCAGAACAGATAAATCAACTCCGAACGAGTTCAATACTTACAGGAAGGTCTAATACGTGCTCTTATTTTCTGATTTCCCCTTTGTTACTCTGTACCAGGCTTCAGCTATTTACTTACTTCTTTATAGGTGATGCGAAGCATAAGAGACAACATCACCGAGGAAGATTTGTTGAATGAAATAAGTGAGATTATCCGCCTTCCAATGTATGCTGACAGGATAAGAAATGACAGTAAAGCAAATCAGCATGCTAATGTCGCAAGGCGAAGGTGATTGGTGGTGGTTAGATCAGGGACTTTATACCTTCAATCTTTTCATCGGTGGCAGTGCATGACATCTAGTGAAAACAAGATCAAGTGTATCGGCTGATATTTGTCTCTGGGATTTGTATGAAATTGTATTGGATTTGGCTAAAGGTATTTTGGCCAAAAGTTGCTTATATTGTGTAATTAGTTAGTCGTTACGCAAGTGCTGCTGTGCTGTGAGTTGGTACGGCTCAAATTCCGGCCTGAATCCATTTCCTATGGTTGTCCAGATCAAGAGAGTTAGGTTTAGAATATCAATGTATATTATCAATTTTCTTTTAGTGGTTCTAAGTTGTTTAAAAGGGTAGCCGTTACTTAGTTAATTTCCATTACATGGGTAGAATTCCCCCTGTATGTGAATATTAATTTGAGTACTAGTAACATGTCTTCCATTCTCTAATCTTCATTTGCTGTGGATGTGGAAGTGATCATGCTTTTGGGCTGCGTCATCAGTGCCTGAATCAGATTGTTACTTGGCATGTTTGACGGTACCCCAGTCACTGCTACTCGTTCTATCAGTAGCTCTGGAAATGTACCAAATATGTTACTGTTCTGGAAGGATATGGAGAGGAAATTGTGTCAACTATTTGGCAGTGGTGAAAATGTTTGGTTCAGATAAATTGGTGCGGAAAGAAACTAGAGTTAATTTGCTAGCCTCATTTTACTTACGAATCAACATCAAGTTCCATAGAGTGAAGTGAAATGTTCGACTCTTGTCTCTTTATTTGCGATTCTTTTTTAGAACCTGAACTTTACTTCCTACAGTTCCTGTATTTTCGTATTTTCTTTTGTTAAAAGAAAGATGTTCTGTTTATGCAAGTTAGACCTAATTACGAATCTGTGTAAACTTTCTATCATGAATGCCTGATCATATAAAAGGAAGTTTACAGTTGATTAGGTTAACTATGTATGGAATGCTTTATCGGGTTAGTCGCAACAATGTCCATTTGACGAGGACTAGATAAGACTTGTTTAGGGGAGAAACGAATGAACAGATAATCTGTAAATGTTTATCGTGTTAGTTTAATCAAAATGTTGTTTTTAATTTATTTATTCATTAATTTTAATTGATGGATTTTTCTGTTAAACTTGTGTATAATTCTAGTTCCTATAGGACTATAAAATATGGGAATTTATAAAGTAATATCAATTATGTTTAATTAATGTTTTTGTACCTCAATTTAAGGTGAGTGTTTTGGGTTCTCTAAATTCGTAATTTTCAAAATTTAGATTTACTCTATAACCTGAGGATGAAATTTGGACATGTTTAAGAAGGTACGTAAGCAATTGTAACCCAAATTTTGATGTGATATTTGTTATTAGATGTGATTTCGGTCTTTCCAATTTTCGTTAACTTTTTTTTTTTTTTAAATAGAAGGGATAATTTTGTTCTCCAACTTTTTATTCTTTCAAATTTAGAAGTGACTCATTAAAGTTATTTTCTAGTTCTCTTAATTTAGAAATAACTTATTTTGGTTTTAAAAATCACAAAAGAATTATATTTTTGTCTCTAATATAAAAGTTATTTATTTTATTTTTCTAATTTAGGAAAACTAGACAGAAGGTTCTTATTGACAAAGTTAAGCTTCGTACAGTTAAAATTAAGATTTTAATTATAAAATAATAAGATTGTATCACAAAAGATAAAAAGCATATGATCTATATTTTACCGGTATAAATATTGTTGAAAGGTATTTAGTTTAAACTTAATTTTAACTAAAAATTAATATAATTAAAATTTTAATCTTGTTATTTTTGTTATCAATCATAACATTATTTCATTATAATTAATTTAATTAAAATTTAAAACATCTTAAATTCAGTTAACAATTAATAATATTTTTCATTCATCTTCTTGTTGATTGAATATGAGTTTCAATTTTAATTAAAAAATTACCACTCAATTAAAATTAATGTAATTAAAATTTAAAATCCAGAAGAGTGTTTTATGTTGCACACTTCTATTCTTAATTGAATTTAAAGACTTTCAATTATAATTAAAATAAAACCAAAAAGTTACTTTTAATGTATATCTCTTTGATTGGTTTTATAATATCTCTCAAATACTTTTTTTTACTTATTTTCTTTATAGATAAAATAATAAGTTATATATAAAATAATAATGATAATTGTCATTCTTATTATTATTATAACATCAATAATAAGAATAACATGTGCTAATTAGGACAAATAAGCAATCACAACACTATCTTACAACTATCAAAATAATATCTTCTACTTATTTAATTCTCGAGGAATCAAATCCTCCATTTAAAGCATTAGAAAATGGTACACATGATCATATGATCCATCCACATATTGAGACTATAACAAGAATTAATATAAACAATGACAATCTGTAGTAAAACTTATAGAACAACTGGTACAGTGAAGTTTAAACGAACTATAATAATACAAATTTGTGAATAACACGCAATATAAATCAATGGCAAAATCGGGAAAAGTCCAAGAAGATCAACAATATAATTTCAAAAGAGAAGACACTTAGGGGTGCCTCACAAAAAAAAGTACCAAAATAGATAACATATGTATATATATCTCCTTTCTCATACTTTTGATTCTGATTTGTTCTTCTTTCCACGTTTTCTCTTTTCTTACTATTTGTTTTACTAATTTTTTGGTGTAGATTGTGCTTGTCAAGTTTGAAATTTAGAAGAACTATTGTAATAAGTACTTATAGTTTCATTTTGATTGTTTAGTTTGATTTAAAAATTTATTTTTATATTGCTGATTTCTGGAAAGATATAAGTATTATAGCAATATTCTGTCATGACAATGATAATGATTAAAAGTAAGGTTTATCTATCTACAACATTAAATGCTATTTTCTAAAATTTTACCTTTTAGAACTTATCATTTCTCTTGAAGGATAAATTGGAAGAATTCTTTAAAATCATTGAAGTTCTTGGTAAATCTTTAAATTCTTATTACAGATTGACAGAAGTTGTGAAATTTTCATAAATCTTTGATAATTAAATTAGTGGAATTAAATTTAAAGTTACTTTTGATATTCATATATTTCATTCCTCACAAATTTGATAATTAATTAAAGATTGAATAAAGTTATTTCAGATGAATCAATACAAAGTAGAAATAAACATACATGGATGTTATAATGAACACAATAGATTGTTTATAACTCTCACTGGATAGATGATTCCATCATAATCAATATAGTAAACAAAATTGTTGATAAAACTTTGCTCCAAAAGATCATGCTAGCTGATATCAACAGAAGCTATTTGGATTAATATGGTAGTCGATTTTACTGGAAGTGACATGGTAAACGATTTCAACACACTAGACAAATCCTATCAAAATAGACGATTTTAACATGTAATAGACTAGACAATTTTAACATATAACAGACTAGACAATATGATGAATAGTCTCGTATTGGATGGCTTGATCTTCATACATGTGATAGACGATATCTTTAAAATATTAAAATACCTCTAAATGTAGTTTACATACCAATTATAATATAGACGCAAACAAGTATTTTCACAAAGTATTACAATTTCTTAGATTCATATAACATTGTTTTATTGAAAAATCTCAAATTTTCAGGATGTTACATCACTGCATGCATGACATTCTCAATTTGCTCAGTTCCTCCAACATTGCTTGGTCCAACTTCATATGCATTGGTTTCTTTGGAACAGAAGAGACTATTCATGAGTCACAATTTCTTGTCCAATAGGTTCTGTAGTATTTCTAAGTGAACCATTTTTGGAATTGAACAAGTATTCTTTACTAACTAGCCACTTCTAGCTAAAATTAAATATTGTTTAACAACAAGCCAGTCTTGGTTAATATAAAAAAAAACCGTGGGGTGTAATTAAAAGATCACAAGGTTTGCTTACTATAGAGGGATTACGTCTTTTAACATTTACAAGGTTAAAAACTATCATCTAGTTTTCTAGATGAACACAATAATATTTTTATAATCTTCCTTGCATATGAGTAGCTTGGATATGGAAGATGCATTAAATACGCTCCATGTATGCATTAAATGTTATTCTCTCTTAAACAACTTCCAGATGGTTGGATGTACTTATCTCTCCTTGGACAAAATGCTCTTACTTGATATTGTGTAAAGCACATAGTCGTATGAAACAGATAGACTTTCTCAAGATTGAAGAAGCAAGCACTTGAGAGTTGTTAAAGCAAAACAAGTTTAGCTTAGATTCCAAGAGATTGTTCATTTGACATATGTTTTCTTCATATATTTTTGCAAACGAAGGAAACGTACATTCCTTTCAATATAGAATAAATATACAAATATTAGCAAACTCATTGCTTATCAGGCATAAAACTAAAAATAGATGATGTTATATCGTTGGACATACAAAATATTTGCGTCTTATAAACGAAACATGACCATGTTTTATACTTTATTATTTTTAATACTTAACAAGAATCATAGGCGTTGAATTTTTTAATAACACTTATATATCTTATATGTTATATACAAAGCATCAATGCACGAATAAAATGTAAACAATATATTATATATAAATTTCTTTGTATTTGATTTCAATCAATTACTTCTAAATCATAAATGTCTCAATGATGTTTGGAATCAAAATTTCTTTACTAATAAAATAACACTTTCTATGCTCACTACATATATTTATTAAATATTATAAATAAATATAAATTTACCCTCTATATTTATTTTTACATAAAATACCATTTGTTATTAGTAAAAACATTGATTATTAATTATGATTAAAAATGTTAGGTCATCTTGTTTGAGTCTAATGTCTTAAAATACATATTAAAAGCTTTATGACAAGATAACATGTAATACCAAAACACACATTAATAAGTGTCCAGTTCTATTCATAATCATTTAAAATGTTTGATTATATGTTATTGGATATTCTTATTACCACGTTATTCCAACATAATAAATAATTACATTATTTTTAAAAAAATCACCTAGAATAGAAAAGTAAAAATAATAATATATATTCATAAAAAGTTATACAATAAAATAATAAAAAATACTACGGAGATTGGTAATGGCGTTTATGTTTAGGAAGATTACACTAAGAGAGCAATTGTTTAACCATGTCCCAAATTAAATCCGATTGAATTGATACACCAACCCTTTCCTCCCTATAAACTGCGCTGTAATAACTCTAAACCCCTTCTCTGCATCACCGTCAACTCTTTCTCTATTGCAGATCGGTTAGACTCGAAACCCTGCTATTGCCACCGCGCTAGCTAGGGTTTCATTTCACCTTCTCCGAACAATCTCGCTCCCACATGCTCATTATCGCTCCACTCAACTGAAACCAATCGCATCACTCACCAATCCAATTCCGCAGCAGATGATATGAAACCTTGCTCGCGGACCAAGCCTCTTCTCCTGCTCTTTCTGCTGCTTCTCCGCCACCACGCCACCGTCGTTCTCTCCGATGGTTCCAAAAACAAAAACGCCTTCCGCGAGCGCGAAGCCTCCGATGACTCACTCGGATACCCTGAAATGTAACACTCTCCTGCATTAACTTAATAGCTTTCGATTTTAAGGGCTGTTTGGTAATCTGCTTAATTTCGGAACTAGTCGCTTTTATTTTGTCCGAGCTAGAAAGAATAATGTTGTGTATAATGTGGTGAACCGATCACATATCTTGATTAGGACGAAACTTATTTATAACCGTGTATTGGGGCTTGACATTGACCCTGATAATCTGCTTTCTAAAGGTTTGCGTGGTGGTTACTTTAGGTTATCGAGTTGGAATTTGAACTCTAATTCTGATTAGAGAATATTACTATGAGGGTGTGTTTTATTTCCATTTTATGAAAGTGCTTTTAGTTTTCCATATGTAACTTAACAAGGTTGCTTCTAATTCTGATTATAATAGTACTGAGGGTGTGATTGATTTCCATTTTCGAACACTGTTTTTAGTTTTCAATATGTAACTAAGCAAGGTTGCTTAGTGGACTAATAAAGAGTAGTGTGGCGCACACTGCAGAGTGTGGAATGGAGGGAGAATTTGAACAAAATGAAAATTACAAAAAAAATGAGAAAATGTCCTATCTGTTTCCGTTTTTCTTTTTTTTTCTAAAAATTTGTTTTAGAAACATTTTTTAGAATTTAATAGATTTTGATGATAAATTGATGGAGTAGTAAGAAATTGTTTTGGAAAATGGTATTCAATACCAAAAACTTGGAAGGGAATCAAACATGTCCTAAGTATTGGTAGAACTGTATGTTGATGTGGTATTTCTAATTACTCTCTTCTTGATTTCCCTTTTTTGATGGCCTTTGTTAGAGATGAGGATGCTCTTGTGAATTCGAAGTGTCCTAAGAATTTGGAGCTCAGATGGCAAACGGAAGTTAGTTCAAGCATCTATGCAAACCCCTTGATTGCTGATATTAACAGGTAAGTTATGTGCTCTCCTTGTTGAGTGATTTGTGTTTATTTATTTATTTATTTTTTTCATATGTCTGCCCGTTTGTTTTGTAGTGATGGGAAGCTTGAGGTCGTGGTTCCCTCTTTTGTTCACTACCTCGAGGTTCTAGAAGGTGCTGATGGGGACAAAATGCCAGGTAAAAGACTGGAATTTTACTAATCTGTTTTGTGATAGACTTGGGTCAATGATGTTGTTAGTTTGCAACATTTATAGAGCATAAAATATATGTTTTTTCCCCTGATGATATTTATTTTATTATGGTTTTATTGTAGATAAATTAAGGTTTGGTTGTATTTGATAATATGGAGGTACATAGGTTTGTGATTAAAAGGGGTTTGGCCTCAAGACAGAATAATTTTTTTTTTCTTTTTTTTTTTTGCAGTTTATATGAGAAACTGTGAGTAGCTAATATGAGTACTTACAAATGTTATGGACCAAAGAGAAACTATATATTCTAAAGCAGTTACCGATCCTAACCCAAACATGTCATGTCATGAGTGCTTATTCAAGTAACTGCAATTGGCCTGTGCTTATTTTGTACCACTTCTGGAAGTTAATGTGGTGGTTCTAGCTTATATAACACTTTACTAGAGCTACATGATGCGTTAAACTTTGACATAGGTAAAGACAACCTACCCTTAGTAATGCTGAATGATTAATATTCATAGAAAGTGAATTTAGGCTTAACTCAACAGTTCATAGAAATTAGGTTTGCACCCACTTATATATTACAATTTGTCCATATCTCTAGTTGATATAGAAACTCCAACAAATATCATGAAATATTGGTAAACATTTTTTTGGGCTTGAGATATGTTTAATTTGGCAATAAAGTACCACATAGGCATAATTGCTTTTGGTACTGAAAACAGATTTGACCTTGCATTGGCCTATATTTGTTAATATGGCCTATTATTCTTGGTACCATCACTTGTAAGTTGTTAATAGGGCCCATAATTCTTCATGGCAACTGCTCAAGGAACTATGGGAAATTATATTACTATAGAAGGTGGTGGGGAGGGAATACTGAATGGGATCAATGGTAATGTTATTCAGACTTGTGTAAACTGAATCACTGCTAATGCTTAAAATCAAGGCTTGTCCTTACTGTGAGATTAATTTAGGTTTGATTTGAGTTTTCTAAACATAATATTCTGAATGGTGCTTAGGCTGGCCTGCTTTTCACCAATCAACTGTGCATTCTAGTCCTCTTCTGTATGACATTGACAAAGATGGGGTGAGAGAAATAGCTTTGGCAACCTACAATGGTGAAGTGCTGTTTTTCAGGTGACATTTTCTTTTTTCGTATTTTCAATATTTTGCTTCCAATAACAATTAGCTATCACTTGCTGTGCTTTCATCAAGGTTGTAATGAGTTACCATTTTTAGGGTTTCGGGCTATCTGATGTCAGATAAGCTAGTAGTCCCCCGTAGGAAGGTGCTAAAAGAATGGTTTGTGGGCTTGGATCCTGACCCAGTGGATCGTTCTCATCCTAATGTTCATGATGACCAACTTGTCCAAGATGCTACCATCAAGAATTCTCTGTCTCGTAAGTCTCTGCCATGCTTACTTCTTAGATCACTTTTATGCAAGTGTATGGTTTAGAGATTCTCATGTTTTCATCTTCAACCTAATAAAATAACTTTGATTACAGGGTTCAGCAACTGCATACAATTTTGGGTTCATGAGTTGCAAAATGTACATTTAATTAATTAATTTTATCTTTTTGTAATTATTCTCCTTGTAGAAATGAATGGAAGTAGACATGAAGCTAAATCTTCAGTGGCCACATCAACCGAGAACCACCTTGACACAAAAAAACTGTCAAATCCTGAGCAAGAAAATAAAATAAATGGAAGTCAAGTAGGTGAGAGCATTAAGGTGCCTAATATTGAGCCAGAAAAGAAAATAAATGGAAGTCAAGTAGATGAGAGTATTAAGGTTCCTATCCTTGAGCCAGAAAAGAAAATAAATGGAAGTCAAGTACATGAGAGTATTAAGGTGCCAACAAATGTTGATAATTCCTCTGTGAATGCTGGGTCTCTGGAAACTGTTCACACAGATAATAAAAGCAGCACTGGGAGACGTTTGCTGGAAGATAACAATTCCAAAGGAGCAGAGCAAGGTGCTTCTGATTCCTCTAAAGAGGATATTCATGCTTCAACTGTGGAAAATGATGAAGCCCTTGAAGCTGATGCTGATTCATCTTTTGAGTTATTCCGTAATAGCGAAGAGCTGGCCGATGAGTATAGCTATGATTATGATGATTATGTTGATGAAACAATGTGGGGTGATGAAGAATGGACTGAAGTTAAACATGATAAATTAGAGGATCATGTAAATGTTGACTCTCACATCTTGTGCACTCCTGTGAGTTCCTGTTTTACCTTTGTGTTATTATAATTATAAAATCTACTAAATCTTCATTCTGCTTAGTTCTAAGAAATAAAAGTATAAAAACAATGGCTTTTGCATTTAGTCATCTTCTTGCCTTTTGCAGGTCATTGCAGATATTGACAATGATGGTGTTTCAGAAATGATTGTTGCTGTTTCCTATTTCTTTGATCACGAGTGAGTCCATCTGTAGCTTACACAACTTTTAAATTTCACTTATCCTTTTGTTTGGTTTTCATGTACTGATAATTATGTAATTGGAATTTCATGCTAAAGTACGCTGCTACTGTACATTTTTTTTTTTTTTTTTTTAATAAATACATGCAGCCTAGTTAACAATTTTACCAACGATCATCTCAGTAGTTCTTTAGTTGGTTATCTATCCTTTACCACTTTTTTTTTTTTTTTTTTTTTTTTTTTTTTTTTTTATTATTATTATTTTTTTTTTTTAAATAAAATATTATTAAAAAAAAAAATTTTTTTTTTTTATTTTTTTTTTTTTTTTTTTTTTTTTTTTTTTTTTTTTTTTTTTTTTTTTTTTTTTTTTTTTTTACAGTTATGATGCCCAAATGAATATCATCATAAAATAAAGAATAGATAAAAAAAATATACCTTTTCACTTCAACTTGATCTGTATGGACAGGCAGTAGTGGGAAAGGAAGCCAATTTTGTGAAGGGTGTTCTGGGATTTTTGGCATCACCACCTTGTGGCTTTATAAATTATCAGATAGCAAAAAGTGAGAATGTATTATTATTTTTTCTTGGTAGAAGGATGACTATAATCGTTTAGAAAGTCTTTCTGATTTTGCCTATCAAGAATTAACTACCAAGATAGATATCAGGATTAAGCTGCATGCAATTGCACAAAGGAATGATGTTGTAAAACAAAAGGATGCAAATGTGATAAAGATGATTTTGTTTTGCATTTTTTTTGTTAACTTATTACTTAAGATATTGTTAAACTATAGAAAATAGCGAGACATTGAGCTGAAACCATGTGTTTTTGAGAGTGTATAGGTGCTTTTTATATTCGAGAAAAAAAAAATCAATATAATAAATCAAGGAGATATGGTATCCTCTAAAATAAATACATCCTCTAAAAATAAATATATAATACGGGAACAGAGAAAGACATTCTTAATAATGCATATATAATCTAGGTATTCCTAATTCTAAAAGATTATAAAAGATATTATTGATTATGAAGGATCGGTGCCTTATTTTTGTAATTGTAACACTCTTCCTCAAGCTAGAGCATATACATCATATGTACCCAACATACGGCAAATATGGTTGATCCTTAGTACTCTTAGAGACTTAGTGAGTATGTCTGCCAATTGTTTATTGGAGCTAGCAATGTGAAATGCTACCTAGTTAAATATAAGGTACATTTGGGATTTTTCTTCAAATTTATGCTCTTTGAAGAGTTGCTATACATCTGAGCTCACAAGTGACTAATGCAATTGCCCTGTATTCTACTTCTACACTTGATCTTGTCATACCATCTTGTTTCTTACTTTTGCACAATATTAAATTACCTCCAACAAGAATATAGTATCCTGAAGTGGTGCACTAGTGCTTGGTGACCCTGCCTAGTTAGTTAAATAAGGCTTTTGCCAAGAGCATTCTTAATATACTTTCACATGACTACATCCCAATTGTCTTGGCAAAGAGTTGAAAAATTGACTTACTATGCTCACTGACAAGGCAATGTTAGGGAAGGTTAGTGAGGTAATTTTTCTTACTAACTAATTGTCTATATCTCCTGGGGTTAGAGTATGGTTCTCCTTGGTCAGGTACAAGTTCTACAATTAGATCTAGTGGTGTTTCCTCAAGCTTATCATTTAATGTCTTTGTTTCTTCCAAAATGTCAAGAACATATTTTCTTTGAGATATTATCCAACCATGCGTAGATCGTGTAACTTATATACCAAGAAAATACCTCAAGTATTCGAGATGTTTTGTCTGAAATTGAGATATTGTTTACTTGGAAAATAACCTCCATATCACTACTTGTGAGAACAATGTTGTTTAGATATACAATGAGGCACATACATCCTTGAGGAGAATGATGATAAAATATAGAGTGATCAACAATTTTGTGTATCATTCTGAATTGTTAGATATAGTTTGAAAACACCCAAACCATGAACAAAGTAATTGCTTGAGGCCATATAGGAACTTGCAAAAATGACATACTATATAAGACGACTCCCCCTAAGTAACATATCTAGGAGGTTGCTCCATGTAGACTTCCTCATCCAGATCACTGTGTAGCAGTGTTATTAAACCTTGGTTATGGCAGTGCCATGTCTGAAATCGATGGTGGCTTTATAGCTTACCCCCACCACATGGCAGTGGCAATGTGGGTTTCGCATTGCAGCCCATGGTGGTTGCTTTTTGCATCACGGGATGCTAATGTTGATCGGAAATGGAGGAAAAGGTGGAGGTGCAGTGGCGTTGCAAGAGCTCTCCCATGGGCATCCAAGAAGGTGGCGCCTAATGTCGATAGTTTTAACTTGAGTTGGGCCTTACCAGGCTCAATTTCTTACCTTTTATTTGTTTAAGGATGAGTTAGGCTCCGTCTCTGCCAGTGTTAGGATGGTTGTGTTAAGTTGGCATTGGGCAAGTTTGGCCCTTTGGTCATTTGAGCAAAAGGAGGAAGTTTGCTGGAGATGCTGACGGAATAGTGAGCAACCTGTAAAATGGTTCTTAAAGAAGTCATTCCACTTCAGAGACCTAAGTTCATTGGGCTAACATGGTTTTCAAAAGGCTCTAGATACCATGATAAATTATAGAAAATAGAGACATCGAGCAGAAAATTCGGAGACAACATGGGTGCTTTATCTACGTTGAGAAAACAGAATCAATATAGTAAATAGAGGAGATATGATATCCTCTAATAATAAAGATATGATATGAGAATAAATAAACTTCTTAATGATACATATATAGTATAGATGCTACTGATTCTAAAATATTATAAAAGATATTGGTAATTATAAAAGATTTCTGCCATATATCTCTAATTATAACATATGAATAAAAGTCACATGCACTGAAGCTCTGGAAATGTAATGTGCTGCCAGATAATGATGTTGATCCTATTTTCCGCAAAAATAAAACGTCTGAGGAAATTATTTTCTTCTACTTTACTTATTTTATTGTATGTATAGAAAATTGTGAGACTATGTAAATTATTGAGAGATCAAGTGTTACGAACCAGATCAGAGAACATCACAAAAACACCCAAAGGAAAACTCTTCCTTTCACACAGGTATAAAGCCTGTCAAACTACAACAAAAACATCACATAATCCCCAAAACCCCAAGATTGGTCTTAATATATAGACCAACCTTGACACTAACAAAAAACCCCCGCCTAACAACATTAACTGCCTAACAACATTAACTGTCAGTACTCCATTTTTTTAATTTCATTCTATAGTACACCATCCACATCTTTTCCTTAACCTGCTGACTGGGCTTCCCCTGTTGCCTAACATCAAGCCATCATACTATTTTATTTAGGCTAAAATAGTTCAGTCATCTCTGCTTCATTTATTTGGTTGCAAGACTGGCATACTAGTTATTTTTTATAAAACAAGTTTTTGGAGCATTATTCTTTTTTACTATTTTATTACAACCAATACAATGTGGTTTAAGATCGATAAAAAAAGTAGACAACTGTTTTTTTTTTTTTTTTTTTTTTTTTTTTTTTTTTTTTTTTTTTTTTTTTTTTTTTTTTTTTTTTTTTTTTTTTTTTTTTTTTATT